>ERZ779889.131-NODE-131-length-101340-cov-5.255072_pt1 | contig 101340 bp, 93 predicted proteins | sample MGYA00511030_ERZ779889 | MGnify/ENA primary metagenome ERZ779889 (study PRJEB29588, sample SAMEA2160616) | human gut metagenome | biome: human gut; feature: human-associated habitat; material: faeces | place: Denmark | collected 2008/2010 ...
TCCTATGGGGTATCCGACTTTCTGCTATCAAAAAGCTATCAGGGGATGCTATCAATGTGTTTTATTAATATCAGCGAAGAAAGCTTCAAATCTATCCAAGGCAGAAGAAATATCTTTTTCTTCCCAAATATCTGGATCAACAATCCATATATTTCGGACTGCACACAGGTTCTTCACGAATGCTGTAGCCGTTTGATAGATCCATGCAAACAATCACCCGGAATTGACCCACCTGATTCATCTCAAAAAAATCTTGGAGGTATAACCATGAGCAACCTTGTATCGGTAGGAATGATTAAAATTTCAAAAGATAAGCATCCAGCTTGTTTTTAACATTTATGTAGGATTTATAAATGTTCTTGATCCCAGCCTCTTTTGCCATGCTTATAACAAGATTTTCTTCTGACACATTCATTCGCAGTCCGAGAATTACACCACTTGGTATCCATTCCCTCATAACCGGCGGATTCATATTGCAGCCGGGAAACATTCGCCATTCTTCATCATATTTATGACACTCTTTTTTGATCAGAGTAGTTCTTTCTTTTTCCCATAGAGAACTACCCATTTCTGCATACAACTCCGGTGGAATCTGAGCTTTTGTTGTGTCTGCTATTTTGTTGAGCATAACAAATTTCGCAAAGTTTGTCGCATCATAAGGCGTATCCGAATAATAAATCGGATAGAGTGGTGTGCCATAGTTATTTATTCCGCAATTAGCGCATTTTTCCTGTTTGCCGCATAATAAATTGTCATTATTTTCAAGGTCGTAAATTTGTACAAACCCTTTATGTTGATCTGCATATTTCAGCCACAGTGACTCATTGTACCCGTTTTCGGAGAAACAAACTGACCACGTATCTTTCTTAAGTTCATCACGAATTGAAAGTGCTGCGATAAGGAACCTTTCCGTAAGTCCTTGAGAAAGAGCTTTTGTCACATTTTCAACCGTTATTTGCGCTGCTTGCTCCTCCGAGAGAAATCCACCTAGCAATGACTTAAAGCCCTCCACAACAGCTTCGGTACTTTTCTGAGTCTGAAACGCACTTAGATACTCTTTTCGGATCTTCTCAATATCGATGTGAAGAAAGGTGTCAAAAGGATCATCATAATAATTCGCAGAAGAAAAATAGAGCCTGTTGGTTCTAAGCGCTTCCAAGCTTTGGGTGCTGACAGGGCGATAGCGAAAAAGAAACTTAGGATACTTAATGAATTTAGATAATTGCTCGTATTCTGCCACAATATCTTTTCCGGGCAAAGAACATAATATTTTCCAGAATTCTTCTCGTTCACTTTGATTCATTGATGCAACTCCTCTCAATTATCAAATGTAACTTGTAGTCCGAAACAAACATTATTAGATTTATGATCTGTCCAATCGGCGATTATTCTAAACTTTCTTGTATAGACCGTTTGATTCCATTTGGCTTTATTTAATACCAGTTATCCCAATCCTATGGAGTATCCGACTTTCTGCTATCAAAAGCTATCAGGGAATGCTATCACTTAAATGCGGTAGCTTTGCGTTTTTTCGGTAAACTCCGCGATCAATAAATTCAAGATAACCCTGATTTCGTAAGATTTGCAATTGTTGACGAATTTTGGGGCGAATGTTATGGTTTTGCGGATGCTTTTTAGATAGAGAGTCTTCAAAAGCATAGATATCATTTAATGAAAAGGCTTGATTTGGAATTTCGTTGATACAACCCAATACATCAAATAACCAGTTTCGCGTGTCAAGATTGTGCGCGCTTAAAAATGTTGATTGCTGTACTTGCGCAATAACGGAAGTTTTATCAAGCAGAATCTTATTTCGAATTATGCTGATTCGACCTTGTACTGGAATTTCGTCAAAAAGAATGTTACAACCTGTCCAGCCAGCGCGTTTAGCTGTGACAGAAAGCGGTTTTCGTTTTTCAACAATTGATGGAACAAAGAAATATTTAGGAATAACCCACAGATTATCTACGCAAAGCATTTTTTCGTTATAACTTAGAACAAAAAAGTCAGGGCTGTTATTACTTGTAATTCTTTGAATAAAGGTATCATAGGATCCATCTGCGATCCTATGACCTATAGCACCGCTTTTACTTTTTAGTTCGTATTCATTTTTGCACATAGGACAATAGAAATCGGCAACGGCTCTGTTATTAGGAAAATGAAGAATTTTGGGGTAACCGCAACGCGGACAGTAAATATTATTTAGCACCCACGTTTCGGTAAGAACCCGAATAATCTGTGACTTACTGTGATAATTGCCAATTAAACTTCGGTCAAAAAAGATATCCATATGAATGTTTTTCCTGTTGCGAATAATGACAATTTGCGTCATTAATAAGAATAAGACTGTATGAGTCAAAGCTTAACATCAAACATCTCAGCATTAGTGTATCATACGTCTGTATTGGGTGCAAGTATCTTTGAAACCATCCAATAATATGTGTGCTACAAGATCTATCTGACTTCTCTAAAAGAAATCAGATAGATCTTTATTCTTAGATAATCTTTAAATGTTGTCATTTTGTTGTCACGGGCAATTCCGTAAAGGAAAAGTCCATCATTTTCAAGGCTTTCGGGCATAATTTATTTTATTCCCACTCAATAGTTGCAGGGGGTTTGCCGGTGATGTCGTAGACGACTCTGCCGACACCGTTGACCTCATTGACTATGCGGGTTGCGGCACGGGAAAGGACGCTGTGGGAAATGTGGGCATATTCGCAGGTCATAAAGTCGTTGGTACGGACCGCACGGAGCGCCACGGTATAGTCGTAGGTGCGGAAGTCACCCATTACGCCTACGGACTGAACATTGGTAAGGACGGCAAAATACTGATCCGCCTTTACCCGGCTCTTTTTCATTTCTTCACGGAAAATCGCATCCGCCTCACGCAGGATGTCCAGTTTTTCGGGGGTTATCTCCCCTATCACACGGATAGCAAGACCAGGGCCGGGGAAAGGCTGACGCTCAACAAGGTTACGGGGCAGGTCAAGCTGTCTGCCAAGTTTACGGACCTCGTCCTTGAACAGATAACGAAGAGGCTCGACAAGTTCCTTAAAGGTCATATTTTTGGGAAGTCCGCCGACATTGTGATGGCTCTTTATAGTCGCGGAATTATTTGCGCCGGATTCCACCACATCGGGATAAATTGTTCCCTGCGCCAGAAATTTCACGTCACCGAGTTTCTTGGATTCCTCCTCAAAAGTCCGGATAAACTGCTCTCCTATTATCTTGCGTTTCTTCTCGGGATCGGTAACACCCTTGAGCAGCCCCAGGAATTTCTCGCCGGCATTGACACGGATAAAATTAATGTCCCGGTTTTTGAACGCCGCCTCAATCTCATCGCCTTCATTCTTCCTCATCAGACCGTGATCGACGAATATACAGTAAAGATTCTTTCCTATAGCTTTGCCTATGAGCGCGGCGCAAACGGAGGAGTCAACGCCACCGGAAAGTCCGAGGATAACCTTTTCAGTACCGACCTGAGCGCGGATCTGGGCTATCATACGGGTCTCATAGTCCCTGATATCATAGTCACCCTTCACTCCGCAGACATTATACAGGAAATTCCGGATTATCTTCGTACCGTTAGGAGTGCTTTCCACTTCTGGATGGAACTGCACGCAATACAGACGATTTGACTTGTCCTCAGCCGCGGCATTTTCGCAGTTGTCGGTATGGGCAATGGCGGAAAAGCCTTCGGGGAGGTTTACGACCCTGTCTGTATGACTCATGAGTCCGATCTGTTCTTTTTCAAGATCCTTGAAAAGTCCGGAACGAGTGCAGACGGTCATTTCGGTTTTTCCGTACTCGCTTACATCGCAGGGCTCAATCTTTCCGCCCAAAAGGTAGCACATGAGCTGCATCCCATAGCATATTCCCAAAACGGGAATACCGAGTCGGAACAGTTCCGGAGAGCATTTCGGGCTTTCGGGGCGATACACGCTGTCCGGACCTCCGGTCATGATTATGCCCACGGGTGCCATAGCCTTTATTTCCTCTATCGAGGTCGTTCCGGGTTTGATGACGGAATAAACATTGCATTCCCTGACCCGGCGTGCGATAAGCTCTTTATACTGACCGCCGAAATCAAGAACCAGAACCGTCTGATTACTCATTTTACTTCCTCCGTATGTATCCTTTTATGTGTAATATAGAATAATATATCACATATATCGGCTCTTTGCAAGGACAAATGACCGAATTTTTTGTCTCCGATTTGAAACATCGGTATTATTTGATTATCTTTATTCCTCCGATGAAGGGCAGTTCCTTTGCCCGTCCGCTGAAACCGTTGACCAGTCCGAGAACGAACATGACAAAGAGTGCAAGGCCGGTAACAAGGCCGAAAACAGCTTTAAGCAACCATCCGATAAAGGGGAAAAAACCGAGAACGGAGCTGATGATACTGCATATAATGCAGGCGATCAGAAGCAACAGTCCCTGATTTGCGTGAAACCTGGCATAGCCCGAGCCGTTGTCTGTTATGAGCGGAATAAAAAACAGGATATACGCCAGTCCGGAGACGGTCTTGTGGGTGTTGATATCACCGGCGAAAAACTCATTGGTATGATCCGGTGTTCCGATAAACAGGTTCTTGATTTTCTCAAACATTTCATTTTACCTTTCTCAATTTGATCTTGATATATACTCTCTTCGCCGCAGGAAGAAGTTTTTTGAAAACAGCATATTTCCAGCCTGAGACAGGATACTCAAACTCCCCGGCATATTCAAGCACTGTTGGGTTGAACTTGAGTTTGAATTCCGAAAGGCTGTCGGAAAGCTCTCCGTGAATGCCCATGAGGCTGAAAACATCGCATCCGCGGTCACGGAAGTATTTCATCGCTTCATATCTCAACTGGTTTGTAGTACGGAACCTGGGGAAAACGGAATCATCAAAGCCGCTGTACATAAGATAAGCCTTTTTCCCGCATTTTACGGTGAGAAGTGCGGAAAGGTCAATAATATTTCCTCGTTGCTGTTTTATCTGTACCGCATCATCCCTGTCCTTCCGTATCTGAACGGCGGTGTCTATATCCGCCTTCGGCAACTGTTCATCACAGAAGGCAATAAACTTATCCATGTCCATCCGGGCAAAGAATATGACACAGTCGTCACCGAAAGCCTCTTTCACCCGGGCAAAATACTCTTCGTTGCGAAGAAGGACATGCTGCCGCTGTTCCGTATGCTCAGAAATCCGGGCAAATGGCGGAATTGCCGAAGGATCGGTTTCAGCCGAAAAACTTATTCCACGGTGTGCGGTATAAGCACCGATGAATTTTTTCAGTTTTTTATCAAGAGACGATAGAAGCTGCGTGTCGTCTGCCGGTTTCCCATCGGTGCAAAGGGATATTTCCGCATTGTACCGGGGCTGTGTATAAGAATGAAAGTCCTTTGCAAATCCGCCATGCATATACCCTTCGGAGGTAAGGTTTTTCATCCGTTTATGTCCTTCGGCATCCATCACCTCCGTGCGCTTGTACGTCCGGCTCAGGATTATTTCCGGATCGATGCGTACCATATATGCGCCGATTTTTTTGGCATAACCTATAACTCCGTCGGAAAAAGCCTTCAGCGTTTCCTTATCGGAATAATCCAGTACATACCCCCTGGGACAGTAGACAAGTTTTACTCCGGGTGCCATTTTCCTTATGAGTAAAAGAGAAAAAGCACAGGGCTCACCGTTAGCGGTCATGACGCAGCAACAGCTTTGCCAGTCCTTTTTAACGTGCGCCCAGGCAGGATCTTGCATCAGATTATATCTTAAACCGGATTTTTCCGCAGCCGCAAGGTACTCCGCGGCCGGTACACCGGATTTGAATTCATATTTCAATTCTCTTCCTCCGTTTCCGAAATCATTCGTTTATATTCATCGTAATCCGAAATGATATTCAGTACTTCCAAAAGTTTGTTGCTTGAAAGTCTTGCGGGAAGCCCCATTTTTTTAATGAGACGCATACGTTTTTCCGTACTGTTTTCAGTTCCGAACAACCCGTCCTCATAAAGATCGCTTTTTGTTATTTTTCTTCCGCAGGTCTCCGGTCTCTCGCCGGCGGTCACTCCAGCCTGACGCAAAGCCCGGCATATGGTTTCCGGGTCCATGCCTTCAACCCCGAGAAAACCTTCCTTTGAAGGTTTTGCCTTACGCTTTTCCTTTCCCGGAATATCAGGAATATATGCATTTTTGACATATCTTTTATCAACGCAGGACAGTATCCTGTTCCTTATGAGAAATCCGGCACGGTCGCTGTCGGTAAGTATTACTATTCCCCTTTTCTCAGCCAGCCGTCCGAGCATTTCCATCATTTCGGGATTCTTGAATATTCTGAATCCATCGGTTGCGACGATAGTGGCATCCACAATATTCTCCAGCGTCTTGCGGTCATATTCACCTTCGACAACTATAACTTCGTCAACTTTTATCATAGCACCTCTGACATTTCCGCAATGAGCCGTGAAAGTATTATTTCTCCGTCAATGACTGTGGATTTGCATTCCACATCAGCCTTACAGCACATGTCAAGCATGGCGGAGATGGCGGGAAAGCTAATTCCGGAAACTCTTTTGATGTATTTTTCCGCCGGGTATTGCTTCATACCGGTTTTGCGTGCTATTTCGGCGCTGCCAAGTCCCGCACGGACATAAAGTTTTACGCGGTAAAGGTTGCTTACGGCGGTAAATACAGAGCCCAGAATGAGTATGCAGTCTGTTCTGACAGCAAGAAGATCTCTCAGGACCTCCCTTGCCTTGTTGCTGTTTTTATCAAGCACGGCATCCACAAGCTCATAGGTCCTCGCGTCCACGGTTTTGACCGTTACGGTATCTATTGCCTGCCGGGTCACATTGCCGTCGCAAAAAGCGCACAGTTTTTCCGCTTCGTTATCAAGCACATCCATACAGGTTCCCGCCTGGGAGATGAAATACTTTATATCCGAAGAAGAAATGCCGGTACGGTGCCGGGCAAAAAGCTGTCCGACCCATTTTTCAAGATCCTGAGGCGCCGGAGTATCGGCCGAAAGGTCAAGTCCTATCTCAGATATCAGCCCGGCAACGGCTTTGTAGTCTTTGAGTCTTGTATCAAAGGGTTCCGTATGCGCATAAAAGACAAGTACGGTATCATCCTGAAGGGAATCCGGATTTTTGGTTATGTAGCCGCAAAAATCACCGTTTGCCGGAGCATCGGAAATGATAATAAGCTTTCTCGAAGAAAAAAGAGGAACCGTTTCAAGAAGGTCTGCAAAAGCCGAAACATCCCCGTCTTTACCGTCAATGAGGTGCAGGTCGGCGGGGTCCGCTTCGTCACCGAACAGTGATTTTTTTATTCTGCCGAGCCACAGTCTTTTCAGATAATTCTCGTCACCGTGTATGTAATACAGCCGGCGAAGCTGACCGGATGCAATGTCCTGTTTAAAAGCATCAGTGGATCTCATCAGCCGTTCTCCTGTCCGATGACTTTGTATTCGCTGTCTGTCACCGTTATTCTCACCGTGCCGAAATCCCGGGTAACATACACGTCAGAAACATACCTGAGCCGTGCAAGGGTGTCCTCAGCGGGATGCCCGTAAGAATTGTTGCCTACAGAAATAATGCTTATGCGCGGAGATACGGCATCCAGAAAATCATAGCAGGAAGAGGTGGAAGCGCCGTGATGAGGAACTCCCAGAATATCGCTGTCGAGTTCGTCCCCGTAGGAAGCGATAAGCTTCTTTTCAGCCGTCTGGGTTATATCTCCGGTAAGAAGAGCCCTGAATCCGGAGTAGGAAACAGAGGTGACAAGACTGTTGTCGTTTTCATCCTCCGCACTGTCAGACAAATGGGAGGTAAAAATGTTGATTTCAACGCCGTCAAGATTCAGCGTCACATCCTCGGGCAGATATATGACCTCTGCGCCTTCCGCCGCCGCAAGATTGTTTATTTCCACCGATTCGACACTTGTCTGCGCCGTATACGGAACGTAAACACGTTTCACGTCCCAGGAAGAAAAGAGTTTTTTCAGCCCGTTACAATGATCTTCATGAAGATGAGACAGTATGACCGTCTCGACGTTCCGGACACCGAAAGACCGGAGAACAGAGTTTATCTCCCGGCCCACGGATTCCGTTCCGCCGCAGTCCACGACTATTCCGTTTCTGTCCTTACACACGACTGTGGCATTTCCCTGCCCCACATCGACAAAGCCGAGATGAAGGTTTCCGTCAGGTCTGTTTCTGCCCGCGATGAAAGAAACACCGAAAAGCACCGCAACAGTAAGAACCACTGCGATAAAGACATCAAGGGGACGGATATTGTGTTTTTTTCCGTATTTTTTCCTGCGACGGTCGAGAAGAACCAATACAACAACAAGAAATACGATGATAAGCAGCAGCACAGGCAATGAAAGCTTCACCTCGGACAGGGAAAATCCGGAAAGCCACGATGTGATCTTGTTTATAAAGGAACTGCAGAATTCCGTAACAGTCTGCCACACGGATTCCAGAGAGGAAAAAAACGGAACCGATGAAAACAGAACGGATATAACCGATACCGTAAACATAACACTTATCACCTCCAGACAAAGAATATTGCCAAGTATTCCCATAAGGGAAAATGAACCGAAATACAATGTGCTTACCGGTGCGGTGAAAAGCATCCCGGCAACAGACATTGAAAAAGTATCACAGATATTTCTCCCCACCGGAGACAGAACATGACCGCTATGCTTAAAAATAAGAGTTGAAACAGCGGTACTGACAGGTTGTGAAAGCAGGATCAGTCCCAGAGTCGCCGAGAACGTGAGCATCATCGACGGGGTAAGAACCCTGGAGGGCATGACCGCGCACATAAGGCAGAAAACTCCGCCGAGAAGATTCAGCCGATCGGGACGGAAAAGAAAAATATCGGCAATATACACCGAAGACACTGTAATAACAGCTCTCATAACCGATGGTGAGAACCCTGTTACCGCAGCCATCAGCACGAGGATCGCCACTGCCGCAGAGTATTTTATCCAACGGCGACGGACCCACACAAGGGCGGAAAGAATGAGTGAGCATACAAAACCGGCATGAAGCCCGGACACGGCGCAGACATGAAGTATTCCTGCGCCTCTCAGGTTTTCATATTCCTGATCGGGAACTGCTGCCGCATCACCGAGAACTATGGCACTGCAAAGCGGATATGCCCTGCCCGTGACACGATGAAGCGTTTCGTCAATATACCGCCGGAGTTTTATTATTCCGTAATAAAGAGGTTTTTTATCCGCTTTAAAGACCTCTGCCCCCGAAGCATCCGACAGATAACCCTTCCGGCAAACTCCGTAACGGTATGAATCCTGCTCTGACGGAGGATCGGTAAAGAAGTCTATGGATAACGTTACCCGGTCGTACGCCTCCGCATCAACGGGAGCGTGACTGTATACGCCTATTTTCGTACTAAGTACCTTTTCTTCCGTTATCAGACGCAGGGGGTAATACCATACTCCCGTGTCGGAATTCAGCTTTCCGTCATCGGCAAGAAGATATGTATACCTTTTTCCGCTTTCAAGCCTGTTACAGACATCTGCCTCGGCACGGGCTGTCCTGTAGGTAAAAAGCCATGCTCCCAAGGCAATTCCGGAAATCAGCAATACCGTCATCGGCAGTGCCGCCCACTTGTGCCTGAAGAGAAGATACAGTACGGCGAAAACGGATCCGGCAGCAGCCACTGCCGCAGTTACGACTCCGCCCTGATCAGGGAAAGTATTTACGGCAATAAACAGAACAAGGGTGCAGACCGCGGAAAGAAACAGAGGTCTGTATACAATCGCGCGTCTGATATGATCTCCCATTACTCCTTGAGATTGACCACGGTAACTCCGCTGTCACCCTCACCGTAAAGTCCTATCCGGAAGGAATCCACAAGTTTATGGTGTCTGAGCATCTGATGTATGGCGGTTCTCAAAGCACCGGTTCCCTTTCCGTGTATAATATTTACCGTATGCAGTCCCGCCATGGAGGCGTTCTGCAGGTACATATCTACCGCGTCCTCAGCCTCATAGGCAGTCATACCCCTCACGTCAACTTCAGGAGAGGCATTCCGGCTGCCACGCTGCAGTTTCACCGTGGGTGCGGAAACCTTGACGGTTACGGCAGGTTTTGTGACAAAGGCAAGATCATCGGACTTCACCTTTACCTTTATTATTCCCGCCTGAACGTAAGTATACCCCTTGGAATCGGTATCTTCGAGGACCGTTGCTTCCTTATTTGCGCTTATAATACGCACCGTTTCACCCTTTTTCAGCGGTCTGTCCACAGTCTTTGGCCTTGAGCGGACATCAGCTTTTTCAGCCTCGGTCTCAAGCTTTTTCAGTCCGTCCGAAACCTCCGCCTTCGTCTGGGCAATGCGCTGTCTGAAATCCGCTCTGTCCTTTTCCTTCCGGAGTTCATCAATGCGGTTCAGCATTATATCGGAATCCCGCTGGGTTTTTTCAAGAAGATCATCGATCTTCCGTTTTTTGCGTTCGATCTCTTTCTGATATTCCTCTGCCTCACGTTTTGCGGCGGCAACGGTCGCTTCAGCTTCAGCCGCTGCCTCACGTTTCAGCTGTTCGGCACGCAGACTGTCCGTTTCAATGGACTTTCTCTTTATTTCCAGATCCGCAAGAACACTTTCCACACTTGCGGTACCGGTGGAAAGCTGTTTTGATGCGGCGGTGATTATATCCTCAGGCATACCGAGTCTGGACGCTATCGCAAAGGCGTTGCTTTTGCCGGGAATACCTATCATAAGCCTGTATGTGGGACGCAGGGTTGCCACATCGAACTCGCAGGAGGCGTTTTCAACGTTCTCCGTATGAAGCGCATAAAGCTTCAGTTCCGCATAGTGAGTCGTGGCAAGGATCCGGACTGACACTGACTGCAGATGTTCTATTATAGCTATCGCGAGAGCCGCGCCCTCCGCAGGGTCCGTTCCCGACCCGAGTTCATCCAGAAGAACCAGAGAATCACTGTCGGCTTTGTCTATTATGGAAACGATATTGCTCATATGAGCGGAGAAGGTGGAAAGACTCTGCTCTATGCTCTGTTCGTCACCTATATCCGCAAATATCTGCCGGAAAAACCCGACTTTTGAACCATCGGCCGCAGGGATGAAAAGTCCCGACTTTGCCATGAGGCACATAAGTCCCGTGGTTTTCAGGGTAACGGTTTTACCGCCGGTATTGGGTCCGGTGATTATCAGCGCACCGTAACTCCCGCCAAGGATAATATCCACGGCAACGACCTTATCGGCAGGGATAAGGGGGTGCCGCGCGGCTTTGACGGAAATGAGCCGGTTGCTGTTGAGTATGGGTCTGGTTGCCTTCAGCTCCTGGGCATAGCGGGCTTTGGCGAAGCAGAAATCAAAAAATCGGCAGATTTCGAAATCGGAAACGATATTTTCTTTACATTCTCCTATTTCAGCGGAAAAAGAAGCAAGTATCCGTTCTATTTCGGTATGTTCCTTCGCCTCCAGCAGAGACAGGTCGTTATTTGCCTGAACAACCTGCATAGGTTCAACGAAAATAGTTGCACCGGTGGCGGACATATCGTGGATCATACCCGGGACTTCACTGCGGTACTCGGCCTTGACCGGAACAACGTATCTTCCGTTACGGACGGTTATGATCCCGTCCTGCAAATACTTCTGTTTTGAAGATGAGTGTATAAGAGCATCAAGAACGTTTCTTATTTTTGTCCGTGCCTGCGTCTGCTTACGGCGGATGTCATATAGTGCCGTACTCGCATTGTCTGCGACCTCACCGTCCCCGGTGAAAGCTTCGGAGATCTTATCCGCAAGGTATTTATTCGGCCGCATCAGCTCCATATACGGAGCAAAAACGCCGACATCACTCTTTGTTTCCAGAAAATCGTAAACTCCCTTTGCCACCCTGAGGGTACTGCCCACATCCATTATCTCTTTAACGGACAGAACCGAGCCGCTCTGAGCCCTGGCACAGGCATCGGTAACGTCTTTTAGATCCCCGAAATGAGGCGCGCCGTAACGGGCAAGCATGACAAGAGCCTGATCGGTTTCCGCAAGAGCCTTTTCCGCATCGGAAACCGTTAGGGCAGGCTCAAGGTCGATACACAACTGTTTTCCGCTTTCCGAATAGGCATGTTCGGCAAGACGGAGTTTTATTTTATCGTATTCAAGAGTTTTCTGATAATCCATTTTTTATCCTTAAATATTAGTTCTGTAAAAATCCAATGATCTGAAACGGGCATCAAGGGCATAGACCATATACTTTTCGGTTATGTCCCCCAGACGGAGCAGGGCCTCGGGATTCATTTCAAAGGCAAACTTTGAAAGCCCCTCCCTGGAGCTTATATGCCGCAGAGCACTGACCGAGGCGGGAGACAGGGGGTACCTTATTCCGTGACATACCTTTGCGCACTCCCCGCACAGAAGTCCGCGTTCAAAACTCCATACACGGGGCTCGCCGCCGCAATCACCGCAAACGGAAAAATCCGGACACAGGCCGGAAAGGCGGAGATATTCCACCTCGTAGACCAGTTTTACGACCTCCGGCTGGACTTTTTTCCGATACTCATCGAATGACAACAGCGCAAGGCAGTTAAGCAGAAGCTTCATAAAAGGTTCCGCACCATCGCTGTCCTCCGGCAAAAGAGTTGCCGTTTCAAGAAAATACTGCCCTATAGCCATGTTTTTTATATCAGAACGGATGCCGTAAAAATCCTGTTCCAGATCAGCGTCATCACAGATATACATTCCTCTGTTCCGGAAAAGGGAAAAACTGGACAAAGAAAAGGGTTCGGCATAGAGTTTACTTTTTTTTGATCTGCGGGCACGGCGGACTATACACCTTATCCTTCCCTTTTCGGCGGTGAGAAGGGTCAGGATAATATCGCTTTCATTAAAAGGAGCCGCCTTCAGAACGACCCCCCGGAGAAGCTCTGTCATAAAAAAGACCTTTCAGGTGCGGAAAACGAAGTCACAGCACTGTTCGGGCTTCATCACCCGCTGGTAATTCTTTTCCATAGGTATCCATCTGGAAACGAAACTGGCAAGCATTTTTTCCCCGTTCCGTTCGAGGATACGGGTCTTCTGGGTATTTTCATCCACCGCAAGGAAAACTCTGATGTCATAAAAGTCCCGGAGAGCGGGATGAAGACTGTACGAACCGTCAACCACCGTAACCGGGGCGGAGGGAAGGTTCACAGGCTCAAGTTCTCCGGTGGAGCAATCAAACCGGTCATACTCAAAAGCCCCGGGACAACGGATATGAGGAGCGATCTGCCGAAGAAACCGGTCCCGGTCGAAATTTCCTCCGGGTTCATTGAGCCTTTCCGGAGTTCTCATTTCAAAAGGCAGAAAAAAGTCGTCGACCGAAACTATACGCCCATGAAATCTTTCGCATATTTTTCTCGCAAGGGTAGTTTTTCCCGAACCGCAGTCACCGTCAACGGCAACCGTCACGGTTCTGTTTTCCTTAAGCTTTTTATCTATAGCGAAAAAAAGCCTTTCAAATTCCACATCGGTCATACAACCCTCACTGATCGGCTTTAAGCCCATATTCCTCAATCTTTCTGTAGTCGTCACGCCAGTTTTCCCTGACCTTGACCCGGCATTCGATAAACGCTTTTCGTCCGAGCATTTTTTCTATATCCTGCCTCGCCTGACTCATGGCACGTTTGAGCATACTTCCGCCCTTGCCGATAATCATTCCCTTATGTGTTTCCCTTTCGCAGATAATGTCCACGTTGATGTTGGCAATAGGCTCTCCCTTTGTGGTTTGGGTATCCTCAAAAAGGACTGTATCCACCGCTATACCGTGGGGAACTTCATCATACAGGTTCCGCAGAAATTTTTCCCGTATTATCTCCTGCACCAGCTGACGTTCCGACATATCCGTGGCAATATCCGAAGGATAGTACGCCTGTCCCTCGGGAATATACTTCATTATCTCGTCGAGAAGTATCTGCGTACCGTCGCCCGTAAGCGCGGACATCGGCACTACTGCCGCAAAATCATACAGTGCGGAATACTCTCCGATAGCCTTGATAATATCTTTTTTCGGAACAGCGTCCACTTTGTTCAGCACAAGGATCACAGGAGTATCAAGAGCCTCAAAACGTTTTACAAGGGCCTGCTCCGCCTTCTTGGGGCTTCCGCATTCGGCAACGAAAACAAGGACATCCACATCGTAAAGAGCTTCAGCGGAAACTTTCATCATTTCCTGTCCGAGCTTATTGCGGGGGGTGTATATACCGGGAGTATCGACAAACACAAGCTGAGCGTCGTCACTGTTGTATATTCCCGTCACTCTTCCTCTTGTGGTCTGGGGCTTATCGGAAACTATGGCTATTTTTTCCCCGATCACAGAATTGAGCAACGTACTTTTGCCCACATTGGAACGCCCTACTATGGATATAAAACCGCTTTTCATATATTTTTATTTTCCTTTTCAGTTTCTTCTTTGCTCCTGCAACACACCAGAAACAGTCCTGCCGGTATCAGGGACAGCAGCACCCATATGATATTCGGAACGGAAAAAATGATCTTCGCCGCGGCAGAAAGCTTTTCCGGGTCAGAAAAAAGGCTTATCGCCACACCTATTGCGGCAAATGCGGCAACAAGTACCGCTGCGGCGGACGTGTCCTTCGCTATCCGTGCGAATCTGTTGAATTCTGTAGTCTCTATATTCACCGCGTTTTCCACTGCGGTATTTATCAGCTCCATTGCCGGAACAAGCGCAAATGTCAGGACAAGCACCCCGTATTCGTAACCGTTCAGCCCGTATACGGCGGCAAAAGAGAGTGTATAGACTATGGCAAGAATATGTACCCGGAAATTACGTTCGTTCAGTACAGCAAACTTCAGCCCGCGAAAGGCATACACAAAGCTCATGGCAAATTTCCTGAGAAAGTTCATGTTGTTTCTCCGTCAAAAGTCATTTTCACAGCCTGCTCCTGCTTGGCAAACATTTCCCGTTCCTGATCGGGTTCAGCATGATCATACCCCAGCAGATGCAGAACGGAATGGGCCGTGAGCAAAGCTATTTCGTGTTCAAAAGTACCTCCGGCAGCCTGAGCCTGTCTCCCTGCGAAGTCCACAGCAATAGCCATGTCTCCGAGAAATCTCGGACTTCCGTCTGAGGGAACGGGTTCCTCAGCGGGAAAGGATAAAACATCAGTGGCACTGTCGATGTCCCTGAAATCCCTGTTCAGCTTTTTTATTCCCGCATCGGTAACGAGCTTTACGCTGACCTCGCACGGATAATCTATCCTCTCCAGCTCAAGGGTCTTGTCCACCGCTTTTCTGATGATATCACGCAGCTGACGGCTTATTCTGACTTTTCGCTGTGCATTGAAAATAACTGTCGTATTTTTCATGTTCCGTTTCTCTTTCCGGGAATAAATCTGTGAGGAGCATCGGCTTTTGCGGCGGCATCTTTTTCATACGCCTGGATTATACGCTGTACAAGATGGTGTCTGACAACATCCTTGAAGGTCAGGTTGCATATGGCAATATCTTCAACTCCCTTAAGTATGGACATTGCCTGTTTCAATCCGCTGCGTTTATCCCGGGGCAGGTCTATCTGGGTAATATCCCCGGTAATGATTATTTTTGAATTGAATCCGAGACGGGTAAGAAACATTTTCATCTGCTCACAGGTGGTGTTCTGAGCCTCGTCAAGAATTATGAAACTGTCGTCCAGAGTCCTGCCTCTCATATACGCCAGGGGAGCTATCTCAATGACATTTTTTTCAAGATAAGACTGATACGTCTCCATTCCCAGCATATCAAAAAGCGCATCCGTAAGAGGTCTGAGATACGGGTCGACCTTGTTCTGCAGATCTCCGGGAAGAAATCCGAGCTTCTCCCCAGCCTCGACCGCAGGACGTGTAAGGATGATCCTGGAGACCTTTTTCTGTCTCAACGCCGTAACAGCCATAGCTACGGCAAGATATGTCTTACCTGTTCCCGCCGGACCGATACCCAGGGTTATGGTATTGGCTCTGATGGCGTTTATATATTCTTTCTGTCCCAGGGTCTTGGGCTTTATGGGACGACCTTTTGCTGTTATGCATATACTGTCACCGGTCAGACCGGCAAGTTCTTCTTCCCTGCCCTCGCACGCCATGGAAACGGCGTAATCCACGGACTGGCGGGTCACCGACTGCCCGCTCTGCGCCATATTCGCAAGAGCCTTCATCACCCGCTCCGCAAGGTCGACCTTATCCGGATTATCCCCGGAAATCTTCACCGCACCGCCGATGTTGCCGATACTGACGCCGAAAGCATCTTCCACGGCTTTCACGTTTTCGTCAAGTTTTCCGAAAACTTCGCTTATAATACCAAGATCGTCAAACTTCAGGGATCTTTCCAACATTCCTTCTCCTTATTTTTTAACTTCGTTTTCGATTATGTGTGTCCGCGCGATATTCTCCCGGACAGTGTAAACATATTCTCCCCGATATCCGTTTCCGTCAAAGGAGAAATGCTCGTTTTTTTCAATTATCTCCAGTCCCGCCAGTCCTACCCGCTGAGCCTCGTCGAGTTCACAGCGCAGTTTTTCCCGGGCGGACTCTTCGTCATGTTCCACAGTCACCTGTTCGAGTTCGGTAAGCTCGTATCTGGTCAGGCTGAGCGGAAAAACAGCATCGCCGACCTTCAGGGGAACTGTCTGGCTGACCGTTTCGGCGAAATCGAAATCATTATTTCCGATGAACGGAATTTTTATTTCCATCCCGAAAATCCGGACGGAATACCTTACGGTCTGTCTGCCCGTTTCCCGGAGTTCCGTGTCCTGAACGGGACAGTAGGCGGAAAAAGTGTGTCTGGTAAGCGCCATTATTTTTGCGGAAGCCGGCACAAGCCTGTATCCCACGATACGGCTGTCAATTACCCCGCCCACAAGAAGCTGCCCTTTGCTGACCGACTGATGCTCCCTGACATACGGAACACCCACATAGGTATCCGCTGAGAGGATGAAACCGTCCCGGGATGCCACAACGTTACAAGGGCTGTCATCCGATACCACATCCGGGGGCATCCTGCGCTCCGTAACATCGACATCCACAGTGCTCCCGTGGATATTTATACCCACAAAAGCAATATTCTCAAATTTCTGCATCAACTCAAGTTTTATGCGCCGGATATCGTGTCCCGAGGTAAAAGAACCGATATATATCCCGCAGTTTTCAAGCGCCTGAAGCAGTTCGGTCTCGTTTACGGCATTGTTTCCGCTTACACGTATCTGCCATACGAAAGAAGACATAACAAGAACCGTCAGGGCAAGTATTGCCGCCCCGGCAAGCAGTCCTCCCCGGCGCCTGAGCCTATACAACCGGGTCGGAAGTCCCCAGCGGCGAAGTTCGGACACCTCAACGCCGGAAAGCTTCTCCGGATGTTCCTGAGGAAGAGAAAGCAGGGCATTTACATCGTATATGAAGACCCTTGCGGTCAGTTCGTCGCCTCTTTTCCGGCGGATACTCCAGAGTTCTATTCCCTCCGCCGTGGCAATATTCAGCAGTTCCTCACCGTACCAGCCTTTCACACTGACTTCACAGCAGCCGAGTACGTACTCGGATATCTGACTTATTTTCATTTACCCGGTCGACCTCCTTCAAATTCCATGGAGGAGATCTTCCCTGTCACCGTGACGCAACCGGGCATAAGCTTTTTTAGTGTCAGCCCGTTCCCGAAAAGTCTCAGGACTATATGCGGCGACGTGATCTTCACGGTTGCCTCATCATATTCGGTTATTTCAACCCCGGCACAGTCCTCCACAGATACAAGTCCGGATCCGACGAACTCTATCTGAGTCATTCTGTTTTCAGGTTCGGGTACCTTTTTTCTGTTTCGGTTCATACATTTCCCCCGTAAGTGTGTTCACTACAGAGGATATTACGTCCGATTCCCGAATATTACGTCAGCCCTTGTACTCCAGGGCGACAAAATCGCCGTTTTCCGTCCACTCTCCGAAAGCTTCGGCGTGTCCCCTGCCGAAAAACATCGGCAGATACATATCAAAATTCGGCGAAAGAGGCCTTGTCCGCAATTCAGGAACGTCAAGCCAGAAAATCTTTCCCTCATCAGTCCCGGGTAAGAGGTCTCCGGAGAAATCCTCGGTTACAAACAGAAACTCCACATATCTGGTATCTTCGGTCTTTTTTGCCCAGTCAACTATGCCTCGGGGTAAAAGACCTGAGATCTCAAGCCCCGTTTCCTCCCTGACCTCGCGGACAGCGCAGTCATAAACGCTTTCCCCCGGTTCAACATGTCCGCCGGGAAAGGATATTCCTTTGTATTTCTTCAGTCTGTCAATAACAAGAACTCTGTCAGACTTTCTGTCATAGACCATGACCATTGTGGTCATTTCCGTTTTCATTGCCGTTCCATCCGTCGGTATATATTATTTTTCATCATATAATATATTATAGCATAAAAATAAAAAAAATCAAGAGATTTTCGCAAACTCTCTTGATTTTCTTTATATTTTTCAGCTTGCCTTCATCATGTTTTCTATGGCGATCGCATAGCCCTTTGTGGGGTCGTTTACCATAACATGAGTTACCGCACCTACAAGCTTTCCGTCCTGTATGATCGGACTGCCCGACATTCCCTGAACGATGCCGCCGGTCTTCGAGAGAAGCACCGGATCGACGATCTGGATAACCATATTTTTGGTTGTCCTGTCCTTTTCAGCGGAAATCCGGACAATTTTTATAGAATAGTATTGCGGACCGCTGTCGTCAACCGTACACCTCACAAGAGCGTCACCTTCCCGGATCTCATCCCGTCCGGCAACGCATATCGGTTCACCCTGCGGAAGAGAATAGGAACCGTCCAGTGTCCCGAACACACCTTCTTCACAGTTCTTATACAGAGTACCCATGAAGATATCCTCGTTGAAAGAGCCTTTCAGCTCCCCTGGATCACCGACCTTACCGGGAACCACAGCTCTTATTTTTGCGCCGTATACGGTCGCATGGGAAAGAGTAAACAGAAGTCCGGTATCGATATCGCATACTCCGTGGCCCAGAGCACCGAATCTGCCGTTTTCCGGATCAATATACGTCACACTTCCGATACCCGCAGTGCTGTCACGGACAAGGCAGCCCAACCGGAAAATGCCCTCGTTGTCCGCGACGGGAGTTACCTCAACATCAAACTCTTCCCCACCGCGCAGTACATGGAGTTTAACCTTCGAGCCGCCGCTTGATCTGATCATATCGGAAAAAGTTTCATTGCTGACCGTCTGACCGTTAACCGACACTACGATATCCTTTATTCTCAAACCTGCCTCATATGCGGGATTACGGCTGCCTGCGGGCGTCTGGACATCGGATAACCCCACCACAAGTACACCGTAAGCATAATACTTCACACCGAAGGCAAAGCCTCCGATCAGAACTTTATCGGGAGTCCCGTTTTTCACCGCCGGCAGAGTATCGGAAACAGTATCAACCGTAAGAGTATCGGTCGTCTGCAGAGACGGCTGAGCTGCTACGGCGTCGCCGCCGATGAAAAACACCGCACAGATCGTCAGTACAGAGCAGACAATCGTTGTGAAAAATCGTTTTTTCGCTGTTTTAATCGTCAAAATTTTTCCTCCTTTCGTGTTGACAGATTTATTTTGACCCGGTAAAAAAACAATATTCGGCTCAAAAATTGGCGGAAGAAAACGGAAAAGGAATTTGCTTTTTTTGACAAAAAACATAAACCTCTTGATTTTTCACAGCTGATGTGATATATTGTTCGGGTGATCGGAGATATACATATATGGAAAACACAAATTCAAAAATAATTAAATTCATAAAAAGCAATACCGTTCTATGTGTTGCCGCTCTCGCCGCGGCGGTCACCTGCTTTATAGTGCCGCCGGACAAGGAATACATAGGGTATTTTGATTTTAAAACCCTGACGTGTCTTTTCTGCACTCTTGCGGTGGTATGTGCCCTGAAAAATATAAGGTTTTTCACATTTCTCGCCCGGCGCATTGTAAAACTTACCGGAAATACCCGTTCGGCTATTCTCGCAACGGTCTACATAACCTTCATCGGTTCCATGCTCATTGCCAATGACATGGCTCTGCTGACTTTTCTGCCCCTGGGATTTTCCGTCATAAACGACTCCGGTAAGAAAGGACTGCTGGCGTTTACATTCACAATGCAGACCATTGCCGCCAATCTCGGAGGCATGCTCACTCCCTTCGGCAATCCCCAGAATCTGTTTCTTTACAGCAGATTTCAAATTGCAGATGCCGATTTCGTCAGAGTCATGGCTCTGCCCTTTGCTGTTGCCGTTTTACTGATAACGGTATGCTGCCTGTGTGTCAGAAAAGAAAAAATGACACTTAAAGACGGAGCGGATTACTCTTTGCCCGCCGGAAAGACCATTCTTTATCTTCTCCTTTTTGCCTATTCGATAATCATCGTTTTCCGGCTTGTTCCCTACTGGACGGGACTGGTGATAATTCCCGTAATTCTTTTCGCAGTCGATCGCAGTGCGCTGAAAAAAGTGGATTACGGTCTGCTTCTGACCTTTGTATTCTTCTTTATTTTTGCCGGAAATATGGCAAGGATAGAAGTCGTCAACAGATTCCTGTCCGGACTCATGCAAAAAGACACCCTTTTCTTTTCAGCCCTCTCCTGCCAGGTAATAAGCAACGTTCCTTCCGCGGTACTTCTCAGCAGGTTTACTCAAAACTGGAAAGAGCTTCTGTGGGGCGTCAATATCGGCGGAACGGGTACGCTCATTGCGTCCCTTGCAAGCCTTATTTCCTTCAGAGAATACGTCAATGACAGACCGGGAAAAGCAAAACGGTATTTCCTGATATACTCCGGATTCAGCTTCGGATTTCTCGCGGTTTTGCTGACATTGATGATGATCATACGGTAAACGTCACGGAGGGTGAAATGAACACTGGTATCTGCGTTAAACTGAGGAAAGAATCGAATATTTCCGAAGATATAAGAATTGCGGCGGAGAACGGTTTCGAAAGCTGTCAGATAGTATCCTGGGATCAGTCTCTGAGAACCGAAACCACGGCAGACGCAATACTGAAAGCCTTAAAAAGAACGGGAATTGAAATATCCGCTCTCTGGTGCGGATGGGACGGGCCGAAACTGTGGGATCCCGTCCACGGTCCGGGGACATCAGGACTTGTGCCGGAGCAGTGGCGGGAAATCAGGATCGGAAATCTCTGCCAGGGTTCGGACTTTGCGAAAATGATAGGAGTCCGGGACGTTGTCACTCATATGGGATTCATTCCCGAAAGCGCCTCGGATCCTCTTTATCCCGGATTCGTTTCAGCGGCAAAAAAGGTAGCTGAATATCTGAAAAACAACGGGCAACGCCTGCTTTTCGAATCGGGACAGGAAACTCCGGAAACCCTATGCCGAGCCATAACAGACATAGCAGCAGACAATCTCGGGGTAAACCTTGATACCGGAAACCTTATCCTTTACGGCAAGGCTGATCCGGTAGCCGCCCTCGATCTGATCGGAAAATTTGTCTGTAACGTACACGCAAAGGACGGATTTTATCCTGAAGAGTCGGGAAAACTCGGTAAAGAAACGGAGATAGGCTCGGGGAAAGTCGATTTCAAAGCTTTTCTAAAAAAACTCATACAGATAGGATATGACGGTCCAATCACTATCGAACGGGAACTTGGAGAAAAGGACATGACAAATCGGATCAGAAGATCCGCGGAATATATACGGGGCATCATATCAGAAATAACCCACTGACACACGGGAAAATATATAAAGAGACCCCTCCGCATCAAAGTACGCAGATGCGGAGGGGTAAAATAATGAAAAAAGATGATCATCAATGGAAAAACAGTATCAGACAACGATCATTCGGAGCGCATTTCTGAGGCAAGAGTATCCAGTTTTTTCATGAATCTCAGAGCAAACCATATACTTATCGCCGCAGTGACGACGTCTGTTACGGGCTGAGCAAGCTGCATACCGAAAAGCCCGAAAACATTACCCAGAATAAAGAGTACGGGTATAAATATTATCCCCGAACGGGCGGCGGCAAGGACTGACGCCGGAACACCGTCCCCCACTGACTGAAGCATCATATTGGTCATGACTATAACCGAGTTCAGGGGAAACATCACGCATTGAAGTCGCAGCGCCAGCGTTCCGATGGAAACAACATCGGCGTCATTATCACGGAACAGTCTTACAAGCTGCGGTGCGAAAACGGCACATATTACGGCGATCACCACCAGGGCGGCGGTGGAATACTTTACACAGAAACGGTACGCCTCTTTAAGCCTTCCGTAAAGCTTTGCGCCGAAATTATAGCCGCATATGGGCTGAAAACCCTGACCGAAACCGATCATGGCAGAGGAAGCGAAGTTGGTTATGCGGGACACTATGGAAAACGCCGCTATAGCCGCGTCGCCGCTGATCTGACCGCCAAAGCTGTTAAGAAACCCCGAAGCGATCCCCGCAAGCCCCTGCCGGCAGAGCGACGGAAAGCCTCCGTTGACTATCTCCTTAAGATACATGGGTTTCGGGTTGAATTTTTTTAGTGATATGCGAATACTGCCGCTGCGGTTGACACCGATCAGTAGCAGGACAAAACTGAAACACTGACTGATTATGGTTGCAAGGGCGGCACCGGAAATCCCCATATTGAACACGAACATCAGCAGAGGATCGAGGGCTATATTTATCACCGCTCCGGAAACGATGCCTATCATGGCGTAAAACGCATTCCCCTGAAAACGCAGCTGATTGTTCAGAACAAGAGAAGCCGTAAATATCGGAGCGCCGATGAGAATGTACCGCATATAATCCACGGCATACGGACGGATGGTCTCCGTTGACCCCAGAAGCATTGCGAAGGGGTCTATAAATATTATTCCGGCAACGGAAAGCACAGCCCCGAAGATCATGGAAAGGAAAAAGCCGTTGGACGCCATAACAGAAGCTTCCGTCTCGTCTCCGGCACCGAGTTTACGGGAAATATAATTTCCTGATCCATGACCGAAGAAGAAACCTATCGCCTGTATGACAGACATAAGAGAAAAAGCTATCCCGATCGCACCGGAGGCGGATGTACTGTCAAGTTTTCCGACAAAATAAGAGTCCACAAGATTGTAAAATGTGGACACAAGCATACTCATTATCGTTGGGAAAGCAAGCCGGCAGACGAGCCCCGGTATAGGGGCTGTGGTCAGTTGTATATATTTTTTATCACGTTTTTCCATGTTATACCCGATTTCGGTTATTATAGATTCAGGCACGGCTCTTACACCGTGCCTGAACAGTGGGAATGCGATTATTTATCGCCCATTACCATGATCTCAACGACACGGTCTCTTTCGCGGACCTGATCCCAGTCGATGAAGTAAACAAATCCGAAATCACCAAGGGAAAGCTTGCCGTTTTCCACAACGATGGTTTCGCTTCTGCCGAACAGGCAGGAACGGAGGTGAGCATCGGTGTTGAGGCTTCCCTTGGGCTCCTCATCCGGGAAAGTAAGCGCAAACTCTATGTGCTTCGGGCCGGGATGATGATACTGACCCTCGGTACGGCAGGTGGGGATAAGCTTCTCCATAATCTCGATGATATCCATCTGCAGGAACTCTCTGCCGAAGTAATTAACGTCGTGAGAGCACTCCTGGATCATTACGGAGCAGGTGGTGTGATGAGAGTAAACAGTGCAGGTACCCATTTTGATACCGGACTCTTCAACTGCCTTCTTTACCTCCGCAGTAACATTGTGGAAGCAGGGCATATGGTCATGGGAATGAACCTTGACCTTTTTGAGATAAGTTGCCATTGGTGTATCCTCCTGAAATAATACGTTATATTTTAAGATATTGCAAGCTTATTTAGAGTGGACCTCGTCCCAGGCTTTGCGCAGTGCGTGAAGCATTTCCTCAACCATTGCATCGGGATCGGCAGCCTTTATGATACCGCTGGTACTTCCGGTTGCCATGGCACCCTGCTTGATAACGTTGTAAACGTCGTTCCCGTTGGAAATTCCGGCACCCTGGAGAACCATTATGGAAGGATCTACCTTTGCCACCATCTCTATGGTCTGCTTTACATAGTTGCTGTCGCTGGTAACTCCGGTTCCGATAAGTTCCGTGGGTTCGGCAACGATAAGATTCGGGTGCATATTGGCGATCTCCACTATATCCGCAACGGAACTTCCGCAGACGATAGTCCCGAGCCCGACTTCATCGGCTCTCGCGATAGTCTGCCGCAGCACATCCATTGTCAGAGGCTTTTCGGCATGATTCAGCATTACGCCAACCGCTCCCGCGGCCTTTACCGCTTCGGGGAGCACAGAGCCGAGTCCTCGGCCTACGGGAAGAGGATCCATATGCTGAGCGAACACAAGTATCCTCTCGGTATTGTTCGCAAGAAGGGAAATGTCGGTATACTGGGGCGTTACAATAACGTCCACATCGTATTTTGCGGCGACACGGTCTATGGTCTTTGCAAGATGGAGCATTTTTTCGCCGTAGAGATAAGCCTTGGGACCTATTTCAAAAAACGGCGCTCTGATATGAAAATCCTTATACATTATTTAGCTTCCTTTTCCGTATGATTGAGAGCCGCGCCCACAGCCCCGCCGGGATGAATAAGGGCAAACATTTCATTGGTATAGTGGGTCTTCACAATAAGCGCGGACAGAAGCGCGTCGAACAGGGCAATGGTGGTGACATAGCTTGCCGTTGCCATATTTCCCGTAGGATCACTCTCGCATTTAATCTTCATAGGAAGAATTATATCCGCAGCCTTTGCCAGGGGGGAATTCATATTTTCGGTTACGGCAATAAGGGTCGCACCCTTTTTGACGCAGACATCTATTATGGGAAGAAGTTCCGCGGTTTTTCCGCCGCGGGAAACCATGATCATTACATCTTCCTTCTTCAGCCCGCCAAGTCCTCCGTGTACAGCTTCGCAGGGGGGCATGAACATACAGCCTTTTTCTATACAGCACAGGGAATGTGCCATTTTTTTCGCAGCAATACCGGATGAACCGCTGGCACAGGTCATGATACGGGGAGCCGCAGCTATCGCGTCAACCGCTTTCATAAACGCCTCATCATCCATATACTGTTTCAGGGACAGGATCGCCTCGGCTTCAATGTCAAGAGATCTTTTTGCCGCTTCAAGAGCCTTATCCATTGTTTATATAACCTCGATTCCGAGAATTTTGCAAAGATACTTCATTCTGCGCTCATTCTGATCAGGATCACCGTAAGCGATTATGTAATGCTGGCACATAACCTTTTCGGCGAAATCTTCCACATCGGGCATAATTATTTCAAGACCGGGCAGCTGCGGAGCCGGCTGAGCCCATCCGCATTCCTCCCACTTGCGGGGAGTAACGCCCTTACCCTTGACAATATGCATCACATATCTGTCGCCCACGGAGCCGAGACGGAACATGGTTACGTCACCGGTGCGGACCTTGGACACGTTGAGAATACCTTCGGAAAGCTCGCCGAAAGCGGCGGGCATAACGGTGACTTCTCCGTCAACCACCTCTGCGGGAACGAAATCCGGAACACCCGCAAGGACTCTGTCCTCAAAGAACTCGTAGAATTCAAGATATGCGCCCACCTGGCCGGTGAGGAAATGAACCATCATCTGTGTAACGCAACCCAAAGAGTCGTTTTCGGGAACGGTGCAGACGTGCTCATTATCCGAAAGGAGCATGAATATGGGAGCCGGAGGGAAGCCGCACAGTTTCTTCATTCCGTCAACGTCCTTCAGGGACACTGCGGTATAGCCACGCTCGTCGATAATGCTCTTTATGGCAAGATAATATCCGGCAGCCTTCATTTTGCTCTCGGTCTGCGCGGGACGGAGAAATTTCCAGTCCATTTTTTCCACAATAACACGCTGTTTTGCCGCATCGTTTATCTTGCGGTAACGCTGTTCCACTTCAAGCAGTTCAAAGGTCTCTATTTCGGGACCCACAACGCGTTTCAGGGACGCACCGTCATAGAGAGTACCGTAAAGGTTCATATCACGGTAGCCGCCCATTCCGGCTTTGGCGGAGCGAAGCTGTTTTGCGGCTTCGGCAGCGGCGCAGAAGTCAAGGACTTTCTGAACGTTGCTGGGTTTGCCGATAATGTCATAGATGTAAGTAAACTTATATCCGAGATCCGCAAAGGTCTTTCTGAGAGCGGTGGTTCCGGCCTGATCGGCGGTTGTAACGGTACGGTCGCCCTCGGTCCAGCCGCAGAGACCCCACAGGACCATGGGAATATGCTTGAAATTTTCCGTAACTTTTACTACGGCATGGGTGGGTATCCAACCGGCGATGCAGACTACAAGAACGTCGAATTCCTTTTCCTTGAGGGCAGCAACGGCGGCTTTGATATCTTTTTCCTCGTAGTCGTCTGTTATGGGATAAACGGTAGTAACAAGGTCATCCGCAGGAAGGCTTTCGGCAGCAGCCTTGCATTTTCTAATAAGGACTTCTTTCGGAGTATTTACCTCTCCGAAGCCCGCAAAAGCAATTTTCATCGGTATTCCCCTTTCGTTTTTTCAGTTAAGTTTGTTGTCAAGTTTTTTATAGTTTTCGTAAACGAAACTCATATCCGTTCCGGAGGGACAGTACTCCTTGTCCGTTCCGATGTCCGCACAGGCTTTTTCCACGGACTTGAATGCGCCGACGCCAACGGCGGCAAGAATAGCAGAACCGAGGCAGGCTGTTTCCTTATTTTTCAGAGTCACAAGCCTTTTTCCGGTAATATCGGCTTTTATTCCGCACCACAGAGGGCTTGAAGCCCCTCCGCCCATGGCCCGGATCTCGTCAATATCCATGTTGATATACTCAAGGTTATCCTTAAGCATACACGCCACACCCTCAAGCAATGCCCTTACGGCATGGGCTCGGGTATGGGCAAGGGTAAACCCGTAAAATCCGCCCCGGGCTTCGGGATTATACTTGGGCATAGTGGAGCCGCAAAGATGCGGAAGCATCACCAACCCTCCGCTTCCCGCGGGAACCTCCGAAGCGATCTCATCGAGCTGTGCAAAAGAAAATGACTCTGCAAAATTGTTCCTGAACCATTTCAGCGCCATTCCCGCCGCAGGGGTCCAGAGCACAAGACTGTATTTATTGTTGAAGTTGTAATGACACGGGATTATGCTGTCGGGTCTGTATTCGGGGATATTGTTGCAGGGAACGAAGAGAACCATGGCGGTTCCTGTCATCTCGCTCATCATACCCTCACGGATAACGCCCGCGCCGATAGCTCCGGCTATCTGGTCCATAGCACCGGTAACAACGGATATCCCGTTATATTCCCCTATCTTTACGGCACTGTCCGTAAGTTGAGGCAACTGAGAACGGTTAATGCCGATAAAATCAAGCATTTCGTCCCACCAATCTCCGCGGGTAATATCAAAATATATTGTGGAGGACTGCAATGTTTTTTCGGTAACAAACCTACCCGTAAGCTTGAACAGTATCCAGTCCTCAAGAAGGAATACTTTCTTTGTTTTTGCGAAAATCTCCGGCAGATTCTGCCTTACCCAAAGCATTTTGCAGGCAGGCCATGTCGCGGTGATCTCAGGCTGACCGGTAACTTCATATACACGTTTGCTTCCGAACCGGGCTTTGATCTGTTCAGCCTGTTCCGCCGCTCTGTTGTCAAGCCAGACTATGGCGTTGTGAAGAGGTTTTCCGTCTTCATCCGTCATTATAAGCGTCTCGCATTGGGTGTCTATTGCCATAGCGGTTATCTGTCTGTCACCGATACACTCATTTATGGCTTTCAGAAACAGGGTAAAATATTCTTCCGCGTCAAACTCCACCCTGTCCCCCTCGGTTATGAGGGTATAGTCCACAAGTGAGGATGAGATCATATTTTTGTTTTCATCGAAAACAGCAGCCTTTATAGAAGTTGTTCCGATATCCGCGCCCAAAAAATACATTATTTATCTCCCCCGGAAAACATTTCATTTATTCCCGAAACCGTGGTTCTGACAAGAAGGTCTCCCCCTTCATGCCCAACGACCCCGCTTGACACATATGCCGAATAATGACCGCCTTTTTCAGCCTTTTCCGTAGGCAGATAAGCGTCATTTCCGCAGGCAAGCTGAATAAGGAAAGTCTGCTGCGCGAAACTTCTGGCTCTGATCACATTTCCGAAATCAAGGAACAGCTCGAAAGGATTTGTAGCAAAGGCGATATTTCCTATGCGGAGAATATGTATTTCAGCGTGATGAAGGTCCTGACGTTGCTGCTGTTCGTACCTTGCCATGGTTCCGGCGTAAACGTGCATTGCGGCACTGTCAGAATAGTCAAACACGGTTTTTTCGCTGTTTTTTATGTATTCTCTGAGGTTTTTCTCCGCATCGTCCCTCTCGGCGACAGTTACCCGGCGAAGAGGAAGGGCAAGATCGATTATTTCGTGGCACAGAGGTATGTCGTTGCACAGTCCGGACATATCCGTTTCATCAAAAACGGCTTCTATTTCCGAAGCAATACGTCTACCCACAGTCCATGTGCCTTTGACATCGAACATTGACGGATCCGCATTTCTCCTGTGGGGATTTGTACGTATAACGTTCGGATCGTCAATAGGGGTCTCGGGCTGAACCCACCGGATCATATCCCGGGGGCACTGGTCTCCGGCCGGAGCGCAGAGCCCCAGCAAAAACAGTCCCTGACCGAATGTATCTCTCAGGCGGCTTTTCACTTTTCCCCAATAATCGGAGGAAATATAGCTGCGCTGTTCAACTATCTGAGCCGGACAAGCCACATTTGCGACTATACCGGTAATGTGCTTTTCTTCATCGAAAAGGTATATCAGTTCAATACCGCTGTCATTTCCGCCCTCAAGTGCGGTAAAATTGGCGCTGTCCGTGTCACCCCACATTTTTGCGCTTCCGTCGTCATAGCATGTCCGGCGGCACATGCCGATCGCGGCTCTTCCGAAAGCGGGCTGCATATACGCAGGGCTGAGTTTTGACCACGCCGTACGCACGACCTCCGCGATTCTGTCCGCAAGAAATTCAAGAGCCTCGCCGTCACTCATAACGCTGTCATCGGCGGTAACCTTTTCGGCATAATCCCGGTCCGCGGGAAGATAGCGGCGGAGCACATCCAGGGATGAAATCTCCCCCCCTTCCGAAACGGTATATTGCAGAGAGGTATGGTCATGGGTCGCACTGAGAATAACCTTTTCAGGGTCAAGCCCATCGATCCCGGACAGGCGGCTCCTCACCCTTTTCACGAGAGGAATATATACTCCCTCAAGATCGCAGGAACAGAAAACAACATGCTCGCTGCCGTCGCTGAGAGCGAGAGCGGTGGCAGTGACCGGAGTTTCCACATATTCCGAAATACGTTCAAAAAACTGTCCCATAAGACGGACTTTTTTATCGGGTACAAGGCTTGTTTCAGCCCAGCCTGCAAGCAGTTTTCCCATACTGAACCTCCGGTAAATAAAGATATATTCTTCAATTGTTAATTGTACCATAATATCTCATTTTTGTCAATGAAATATTTGTTAAAACAAAACCTGAGGTTGACTTTTCGGCGAAAAAGGTGTATAATGACATTAAAGAGGGGTGACGGACCATGACAACGGATCAAAACGCTCAGCAGTCGCTGTGTCAGCGGTGTCTGTATTACGACTTTGATGAGGAAAACGGACAGGATGGCTGCATGCTGTATCTTGATGAGGATGAAGCCGCGGCTCTTTACAGCAGAAAGCCGGCGCGCTGCCCGTATTTCCGTGATTACGACGAATATAAAACCGTGAGAAAACAGAACTGAACAGAAAATGAGGTCCGGACACGTTCCGAAACATCGCAAAGAAGGCTGTTTTATTTATCCGAAAGGCACCTGACGTGGTTACGTCAGGTGCCTTTTGATTGATATGAATCAGTCGAACTGAGTTTTCCAGTTTTCGGAGCGGTAAGCGCTGAAGCACATCCGCACCTGTTCCTCATTGCACTTCTCCGTTGCAAGGCTCGGCAGCTCATCCTCGGAGAAATATTCCACTCCTACGGTCTCGCTGTTCTCCCGGAAATCCCCTCCGAGTTCACGGCAAAGGTAGAATATCTTCACCACCCCGTAAGCATATGCCGGAGGATTGTGATTATCACGGTTCTGCACCGCAATGACGGATTCAACGGAAACATTCCTTCCCGCCTCCTCCAATGTCTCCTTCACGGTATTGTCCACCGGAGACATAGTCACCTCGCACCAGCCTCCGGGCAAAGACCATCGTCCGTCGGCTTCATGAACAAGAAGTATCTTTCCGTCCCTGAATACTGCGGCACGGGTGTCCACTTTCGGAGTCTGATACCCGTAATCGGAGCAGAAAAGGGTCCTGACGGTCTCCAGAGGAAGTTCAGTCTTCAGCGCGATCATTTCCGCCGCAATCTCACGGATACGCTCGTAACGTTCCCTGTCATAAACATCCTTGCCGTAATGCAGTCCCGCCTGAGCAAGGCTTTGCAGTTCCACGGCATATCCGGTAATTTTATCCCTGTCCATTTGTATATTCACCCCAGAAGACTACTGTTGAAGTATCAGGGCAGCCGCACCGAGAAGCCCGGCATCGTAGCCCAGTTTTGTCATTTCAACCGGGGTATTCTGTGCCGAGGCAACGGCGTCCGATATAAGTCTGCGCCTTATTGCGGGCATCAGAAGATCGAGGCTGAGTGCGACTCCTCCCCCGATTATAACCTTTTCGGGATTGAAAAGGTTCACCGCACAGGCTATGGCTCTGCCCAGTCTGTCACCGGCGGTGTTCATTATTTCCAGCGCAACGGCATTGCCTTTCCGGGCAAGGTCGGCACATGTTTTCGCGTCAAAAACACCGCGGCACAAAGAGGCAAACTCCGGATCCGTCAGAGCAGCCTCCGCCGTCATTTTCCCGATCGCGGTACCGGAAGCATGGGCTTCGGCGCATCCGCGCTGTCCGCAGGAACACAGTCTTCCGTTCTCATATTCGACCTTGACATGCCCCAGTTCGCCGGCAACGTTTCCGTATCCGCGGCAAAGCTTTCCGTCTATGACGGGCGCTCCGCCGATCCCCGTTGATACTGTTACCCAAAAATGATTTTTCACTCCGCAGAAATACGTTTCCGCAATGGCACAGGCATTGACATCATTGTCCGCACGGACGTTCCCGATCCCGGTCTTTTCGGCGAATATACGGCAAACCGGAACATTCCGCCATCCGGCAAAAGGCGCATAGATAAGGTTGCCGTTCCCGTCTGCCATTCCGGGCAAAGTTATACCAAGTCCGCTGACATCACGGGAGGATATGCCGGCTCTGTCAAAACACTCCTCAAGATGCGACACACAGGCATCAAAATGAGCGTTCATGTCCGACACTTCCGTAGGAAACTTCAGCTTTTGCAGGATATCACCGTTTTCGGTACAGACAGCGGCTACGGTCTTTGTTCCGCCCAGGTCTATGGCTGCAACATACATGATTTACAGTGTTTTGAGTACCTCTGCCACCTGAGCGGGGGTAGCGGTACCGGTGCATCCGATCTGACGGATAGTGATAGATGAAACACAGGTTGCCATCATAGCGGCATTTTCCGGAGAAAGTCCGAGAACCATACCCAGAATAAGACCTGCTGAGGTTGCATCACCCGCACCGCATATATCTATTTCGCCTTCAACGTGAACGGCGGGGACATGCTCTATTCCCTTTTCGTCAACAACGAGTATTCCCTTATCACCCAGGGTGACAAAGAGCATTCTGCCGTTTCTCTTCGCAATTTCGGCACCGCGTTTACGGATGAATTCCATATCAGAGGACTTGGAATCGTCCTCACCGCAGATGGTGGTAACAAACTCATGGTTATTGCATTTGATTATCACGCCACGGAACTCATCGGCAAAGGAGCGGGAGTCCGCATAGAATATCTTATCTTTCCTTGCCGCACCGAGTTTTGCAAGTTCATTTCTGACTCTGTCGGTAACAACGCCGAGATTTCTCTGGAAGAACTGATCGAGAATGATAACGGCGTCGGAACGTTCGATGGCTTTATTGAGATTCTCCAGAAGAGCGTCCTCCGTAGCTGCGGAAATAGGCTCAAAATTACGGAAGTCAAGACGGCTCATTTCCTGATATTTTCCGGAAGCATCTTTTCTCATAGGTTTGGTATATGTGCTGGTGCAGGTCTGATTGTGGTCCGTCCTTACCATAAGCGAAGTATCAGCGCCGACTGCTTCAAGCTCACGCAGAAGCTCATACCCTTCCCCGTCATCCGCCGCAATACCCACACAGATTACCTGGGCGCCGAGGGCTCTGAGGTTATTTGTAATGGTTCCGGCAGCTCCGGCAAAGGTAGCCTTGCGGTGAACCATGTACGCCGGAAGTCCGGTTTCCACGGAAATCTCATCACGGACGGGATCTATATAGAGATACTTGTCCAGGCAATAGTCACCGAAAACGGTGATACGGGCTTTTGAAGTGTCGCCGAGAACGGCGGAAATTTTATTCTTATCGGTCATTTTATTTCTCCGTATCGCAAAGAGCATATAGCGTATTGCGCCGTATGCTCTTTGTCAGTTTATTTCAGTCTTTCGTATCTATTTTCACTATCTCACGGGCAAGGTTTGTAACGGTCTGCTTGTGATCGCCCTTGAAATAATAGCTTGTTCCGCCTTCGGCGGCATTCTTTACGAGAACGTTTCTCCAGGGTCTGTAGTAGAATCTGGGGTCGGATTCCGCCTGTGCGGGAGTAACAAATCCCTGACTCTGATCGATGTCAATCAGGTCAAAAGCGGCCGTGGTTATGTTCCCGATCTTTTTACCTTCATTTTCCGCGGCATTGCGTGCCATATCCAGAGCATTGAGGAATACCTCGGGTCCGGCGATGGCTGAACCGAAGTTCAGGAACACACCGTGATCGATTCCGGATACACTGTTGGCATAAATGAGGAAATCACGGTAGGATGCGGCGCCCATGTTTTCGCCGACACAGTTGGGGTGTTCATGAACTATATCATTTCCCACGCCGATATGAACGGTGCAGGGTACCTGCAGGTGATAGCCCATCGCAAGGACACTCTTCTCCCTGTAGGGGAAATTGTTTTCCCAGATATACTTACCGATGCTTTCACCCCAGCCGAGACCTTCCTTTGCGCCGGCGTTTATCGCATCGTTGACGATACCGGTTTCCTTCCAGAGTCCGAACTGACCTTCGCTTATGTACTTTGCAACACTTTCGCAGGTATTGCCGATCATCGCGAACTCAAAGTCATGTATGGAACCCGCGCCGTTGGTGGCAAAGTGGGTTATCAGTCCCCTTTTCATCAGATCGATCATAAACATTCCGTTTCCTGTACGGATAACATGTGCGCCGTACATCATGATAACGGAAGCGTCATATTTGCGTCTAGCATCCACAACAGCCTGAGCCAGCGGATGGATATTGGGGTTGTCGTAAGCGGGGATCTCATCGTTGAGATCTTTGATTATGCTTATGTTTATATCGTGAATACGTTCGTTAAGGGGAAGTATATTGAGCTTGGAACGGTCAAACTGTTTGAAAGACATTTTACTTTACCTCCTTGTCAGCCTCGAAAATGAGGTTGGAAAGCGTGGGGAAGCTGACATCGTGCGGGCAGCGTATATAGTGGCTGTGACCGCCGTCGGCAACGGAACGGGCAAGAATGGTCTTCCAGGGACGGAAGTAATATCTCGGATCGGATTTGGGAGGAGTGACGTCAAAGCCTTCCTTATCGTTGATAGGCATAACATCGAAAACGGCGGTATGGAAATCAACAATCTTTTCTCCGTGCTGTTTTGCAACGTTTCTCGCCATAGCGAGGGCTTTCAGGTAAACCTCGGGACCGGCAACGGCTGAACCGAAATCAAGGAACACGCCTTTGTCAAGGTGGTTTATGCTTTCCGCATATATCAGGAAATCGGTATGTGAGGTGGCACCGAGGGCTTCACCGCTGCAGTTGGGATACTGATGAAGCACGTCGCAGCCTATACCGACATGAACCGTAAACGGTATACCAAGGTGGTAAGCCATAGCCTGAACACTCTGCTCTCTGTGGGGCAAATTGTTTTCCCAGATGTACTTACCGACAGCCTCACCCCAACCCATGCCGGACTTCCATGCGTCCACAAGGATATCATTCATCTTCGCAGTAACATCCCAGAGACCCATACTTTTTCCGGAGGGGTCGCCTACTTTGCGTTCGCATATACCACCGGCGGCAGCGTACTCAAAGTCGTAAACGGAACCCATACCGTTTGTTGCGACATGACTTACGAGACCTCTCTTCATGAGTTCGATCATGTAAAGGGCATTGCCGGAGGTCAGCAGATTCGCACCGAACATCAGCAGAACGGTGGAGTCATACTTTCTTCTTGCCGCAACTATCGCATCCGCAAGAACAGGCAGCGCATCATGATGAAACGGAGGGATGACACTGTCCAGAGCTTTCGGTGCAGTGCGGTTTATTGCACTTCCGAGTTCTTCCGCAGAAGAAATCTTCAGACGGGATCTGTCAAAAATCTCAAAGGGCATTTTATACTCCTTTTCTCCGACGGAAAAGCTTTTTCTCCGCCGTCGGCGCGGGGATCGTTTAATTTAAAAACCGGCTTTTATAAAGTCGATTATAGCCTGAGGATCGGCAAAGTCGGGAATAATAGCACCGGCGCCGGCAGCCATCAGACGGTTTCTCTTCCACTCGTTGATACCGCACTTGTTTTCCTCATCGGTAGCAACGCCAACGGCATAGCCGCCGAGATTTGCTACAAGCTCGATCTCAACATATCCGTCGCCGAAAGAAATGAGTTCGGAGGGATTGATATCGTGATTTTTGAAGATATCCTTGATAACAAGCTCCTTGGAGCACTCTATCATCTCGTCGCGGGCACCGTGGATACCGCCGTCGAACTCGCCCTCAAGACCGAGAAGTCTTGCTTCTTCAAGAACATTTACCTCGTCGGTACCGCTTGCAAGATAGCATTTTATGCCGTTTGCACGGAGCAGACGTACGAACTCGAGGCTTCCGGGAACTCTGTAATCGGCGGGATTGAGAGTGCCGTTTCTCAGTCCTTCGAGACGGTCTTTTATCCTTGCATGAAGTCTGTCAAGGTAATTCTTCTTGTATACCAGGGGATCTCTGTGAGGTCCGCCTCTCTTGACTATTTCCTCGTCAAGACGGATGCACTGGAATATAGTCTGCTTACCGGTGAGAGTCTCAACGAAATCGTGAACAATCTGAGCGATCTGCTCGGGAGTCTCTCCGGAGTTTGTTGCGGAAAGCTCCTCTATGAAATAGGGGATCATGATCTGCTGCCAGCCCTCACGGATAAGGCTTATGGTTCCGTCAAAATCAAACAGAGCGGTGTTTATCTTGGAGTTTCTCTTGTAGTTGATTATTTCGATACCGAATTCCTTTTCAAGTCTGGCCTTGATGGTGCAGGCAAGGGCATGCTCGTAAAGCATATGCATATCCTCAAGCTGCTCCATGGAATCGGTGGGAGCTATCAGAAGATAGTCGCAGAGGTTTTCGGAAGCCATCTTACCACCGTTTCTGCCGGAGAATCCGATGGTGATAAGGCCCATGTCACGGGCTGCACGGTAAGCGCGGAGAACGTTCTCGGAGTTTCCGCTGCCGCTGAAGGCAACAAGGACATCGCCCTTCTTTGCCTTGGACTGGAGCGCTATCTTGAAAGCATCTTCATAGCAGAAGTCATTGGAAAGGCAGGTCAGCATGGGCATGGAATCCGCAAGGCATTCGGTGCAGAAACCGGTTCTGCCCCAAACACGGCAACCCTTGGTCAGGTCGTTGCACATATGGGATGCGGTTGCGGCGGAGCCGCCGTTACCGGCGGTGAATATGGTCGCGCCTCTGTGCTTTGCGGCAATAAGCACCTCAGCGATTTCGGCAAGTTTGGAAAAGTCAGTTTTGAGAAGTCTCGAAGCGCAGTCTTCCGCATAGGACTTCAGACTGTTTTCGATAAGGTCGTGATTGTTCATTATTTATTCTCCTACTATCAGTAAATTATCAATTATACATAGTATAGCAGAGGCGTCAGATTTTGTCAATGACAAAAAGGAAATGTAATTGTAAAATGTTTTCTAACAGTGTCGAAGTACAGAGCGAAAAAAGTTCCCGCCGGAAGGCGGGAAGATATCATTCAGAACAGAGGATCGTCATATACAAGTCCGTCACCGAAATCCCTTACGTCGATCTGGTTCAGGGAGGCTCCGGAAGGAAGTTTATCCAGAACATTGCTGGAAACAAGGGAAATGAAGTCGGTATTGTCGAAAATCAGGTGATCCAGCAAAAAAACTCCCACTGATTCAAGCAGTGATTTCAGAGTCCTCGTCGTTATCAGATCCCGCCGCGAGGGCATAGCCAACCCGTTGGGATGGTTATGGGCGATGACTACTCCGGAGGCATTCAGGGCAAGGGCATAGGCAACGGCGTCCCTCATGGGAAACTCGGTGGAGTTGACCCCGCCGGAATAGAGTTTTTTGCAGCCAAGAAGTTCATTCTTCGCATTCAGGCACATTTCGTACACGACTTCTTTGCTTTCGGTAACCATATGAGGACGGAGAAACGCACCGACTTCCGAAATGTTTGTAAAAACCTTTATTTTCGCACGTTTGTCCCGGAGATAATACCCGTAAAGCTCCTTTATGAGCATTATCAGCACGGAAGTATTCTCCCCCACTCCCGGGACCTCGTCAAGATACGCCTTGGGGGCATCCAGGACCGCGGAAAATGAGCCAAAACGGTCTATAAGTTCGTGGGCTATAGGATTTGTGTCCTTTTGCGGAACGGAGTAATACAGCAAAAGTTCCAGAGCCTCGTGGGGCGAAAAGTTGTCCAATCCCTCATTGATGTACCGTTCCTTCATCCGCTGACGGTGACCGGAATGTATGTTTTTCTTTTCGGTTTTTCTGTCCGGCATTTTACCCTTCGACTTCCTTTTCAGATGTTCCCGCCATCGGGAAATCCGCTTTCACGACGGCTCTTCATGATATTGTCAAGTTCCTGCTTGAATGCGTCTATATCTTTGAAATCCCGGTAAACAGACGCAAAACGGACATAAGCCACGTCATCGATGGAAAGGAGTTTTTTCATAGCCATCTCACCGATCTTGTCGGAGGATATCTCACGGCACTGTTCATTGAGTATTTCCTGCTCGATATCACTTACCGCCTTTTCGAGAACGGTGTACGGAACATCACGTTTCACACAGGCACGGCGGAAGCTTTCAAGCAGCTTGTCCCGGTCAAACTCCTGCCGGGTCTTGTTGCGTTTTACAACCATGAGCGGAGCATGTTCAAGAAGCTCATATGTTGTAAATCTTCTCATGCAGACAAGGCATTCCCTGCGCCGGCGTATTCTGTCCTCAAGGGGACGGGAATCAATAACCTTGCTGTCCGGACTTCCGCAGAACGGGCACTTCATCTTCAGTTTCCTCCCATAATTTTTTTCAGTCCCGAAACGGCATTTCCGATCTCGGAATCATCTTTGAAACAGCTCGAATAAACCTCAAGCATATATGTTCCGTCATAGCCGTTTTCTTTCATCTTTGAGAAAAACCGCGCGAAATCAAAACTTCCGTTAAACGGAACCAGGCAAAAATCTTTCGGGGTAACATCGCAGATATGTACAAGAGCGGTTTTTTTCGCAAGATTCATGATATACCTGTCCACATCAAGATGCTCCGCGTTTGCCTGCTTCACGTCGAATGTAAAACGGACCTCATTTCTGAGTATCCGGGAAAGTTCAAGAAGAAAATCCAAACCTCCGGAACAGTGCTGCCGGACATTTTCCTGAGCAAAAATTACCCCTGCCCTTTCAGCACGGCGGAAAAGAGTGTGATAAACCTCCGCGTAACGTTGAACGGAAACGTCATTGGGAAGTTTCGCGCCGTGGAAATTAACGACTTTTGCGCCGATTATGTTGCACACTTCAAAATATCTGTCATACAGGCTCAGAGAATCCTCAAACCGTGACCTGTAGCCGGAGAAAAACAGAAAAGTCTCGGCAAAGGAAGTGTACGGGTGCAGGGAAACGACCCGGACACCGCAACCGTCACATATCCGCCGGTACTCCCGGGCAAAACTCTCCGAGGTCTCCGAAGAGGTACACACAAAAAATTCAGTACAGCCCGCCCCCGCCGCGGCGACTCTCAAAGGAGCCTCAGCGGCAGGCAACGGGTACCAGCATCCGCCGGAAACACCTAAAACAGCCATTTTTACTTCCGTTATCTCTTGATGTTAACTGCCGTTATTCCTCCCGCCGCGGCAAAGACCACATCCACAGACAGATGAAGCAGTGTCTCGGCACTGATAAGTGACGCCCCGCCGAAAATCAGTCCGAGCAGTGTTTGTAGAACAAAAAACGCAACGCCCGCAAGAAGCCCGTTTACCAGCCCGCCGCTGCCGAAGCGGCAAACACAGACAAAGCCGCAGATAAAGGCGGAAACAGCCATGATGACATAAGCCATAATGCGGACTGTTGTATCGGGGACAGCATCAAGGGTCATTATAAGAGCGCACAGGACCGTCAGCAGCACAGCGCAGATTACACCTGCGGCAACTCCGATAAGAAGCTTGACCGCCTTGGAAGTGACGGTGGAGGAGGGAAAACTTTCTTTGGCATTAAAAGACACAGGACCATACTCCTTTCGAAATTTGTTTACACAAAGATCCTATGAGTACGGTCCTCCGTTTATTCTTTAGTTTTATTACTGAGCATCGGAAACGGTATCCTTGGTCTGAACAGCCCATTTTTTAACCGTAATCTTGTTCTTCTCGGCGCCGGTCTCGATAACGAACTCATCATCCTTGACCTGACGTACGATACCTGTTATACCGCCGATGGTGGTTATCTTATCTCCCATGCCGATGCTTTCACGCATGGCTTTAGCTTCCTTCTCCTGCTTTTTCTGAGGTCTGATGAGGAAGAAATAGAATGCAACGGCGATCAGGATAAGGGGCAGAAAGGTCATTGCACCGGACAAGAAAGTCTGCAGAGGGGTCTTCTCCGCAATCTCGGTAGCCGCCTCGGTACCCGCAGCAGCAGTCAGAAAGTTGAACATGGACAAATTCATAAGTTAAAGCCTCCGAATCAAATTTGGGGTCTCAGAGTCCACACGGACACATCTTATGACAGTATACAGTATTTATCCGAACAAAAAGCGTACATTTTGTGAAATATGTGTATCATTATTCCCTATACGACACCGAGAAGCGCCTTCACCACATATCCGCCGATCATTATCCCGGCAACAGACGGGACCCACGCCACCGAAGCCGGCGGGACCTTTCCGTTCACCGCCGGAGCGGAACAGGGCAACGGTTCCTCATCACTGAAGGCCACGGGAAGAGACGTTATCCCCCTTTGCCTGAGCTCCCTGCGCATGACCCTCGCCAGCGGACAGGTGGTCGTTTTCGATATATCGGACATCCTGACCTTTGAAGGGTCGAGTTTATTTCCGAATCCCATGCTGCTGACCACGGGAATCCCAAGAGCCACAGATTGTACTATTATATCGATCTTGGCAGTTACAGTATCGATAGCGTCAATTACAAAATCATAATGCCGGCAGAAGAATTCATCCTTTTTTTCCGGAAGATAAAACATGCTGACAGCCGTAACATCACAGTCGGGATTTATTGACAACACCCGGTTTTTCCACGCTTCAGACTTCTCCTGCCCGACGGTCTGCTCCGTAGCTATTATCTGACGGTTGATATTGCTGATATCCACAGTGTCACCGTCAACAAGTACAATGTGCCCGACTCCGCTCCGGGCAAGGACTTCCACACAGTACCCTCCTACCCCACCGAGACCGACAACCGCAACAGTTTTATCCTTCAGACTGCCCGCTTCCGGAAGAGCCCTCAGAAGCCTTGAAAACCTTTCTGACATTTATTCCTCCGCTGGTTTTGTTTTTTAACATTTTACCATACTACAGCGTTTTTTTCAAGAGGATACCCGCAATGAAACAAAAATTTTAATTTATTTTTAATAAAAACAGTATTTTATTGACTGTTGCCGAAAGATGTGCTATAATACCCGCATGGCAGGCGCGGTTGCCTACCTTGATTACATTATATACGGCGACGGAACAGATCGCCGGGAGGGAGAGAGAGGTTTATTATGCAGCAGGAAAATCAGCCCATACTTCAGATCGCCGAACGAATACGGGGGCTCAGACTCATACTTGATATTTCCGAAGAAGAAATGGCAAAGGTCTGTGACACCACCGTTGAAGATTACATTGCACACGAGAAAGGCGAACTGGATTTTTCCTTTACCTTTCTTTACAAATGCGCAAAACACTTCGGTGTTGATATAACCGAGATAATTACGGGAGACAAGCCCAATCTGTCGTTTTATACACTGACCAGGAAAAACGAGGGACTGCCGATAAAACGCCGTAAAGGTTTTGACTATCAGCACCTGGCATATCTGCTCAAAGACAAGACAAGCGAGCCGTTCCTTGTCACCGCAAAATACGATCCAGAGGCGGTCAATAAGCCCATAGAGCTTTCCGTTCACGAGGGACAGGAGTTTGACTATGTTCTTTCCGGGAGTCTCAAGGTCCGCCTGGAAGACCATGTGGAGATACTCAATGAAGGTGACAGCATCTATTATGACAGCGGTCACGGTCACGGCATGATAGCCATCGGAGGGGAGGACTGTCGTTTTCTGGCGATAGTTCTGGAGAAAAAAGAAAAATAAAAAACGATTGTGAGAAATTAAAACTTATGACATATGAAAAATTCGTCACCGAAGGGTTTGACGGTTCGGGAAGACTTGTCAGCTTCGAAAAGAAGCCCGGGACCGACTTCAACTTCGGATTTGACTGTGTTGACGTTCTGGGCAGAGAAAAGCCCGATAAAACAGCTATGATGTGGGTCTCCGAAAGCGGAGAGGAACATCGGTTCACCTTTGCCGATATGATGAAACAGTCTGCGGCAACCGCAAATTATCTCAGAAACCTGGGCATCCGCAAGGGCGACCGGGTCATGCTTGTACTGAAAAGACACTACCAGTTCTGGTTTGCCATAGTTGCTCTGCATAAACTCGGGGCGATTGCCATTCCCGCTACGCATCTGCTGACAAAAAAGGATTACGTTTACCGGTTTGATGCCGCGGGAGTCCGCGCCATCATCTGTGCCGACGACGATTTCGTGGTCGGGCAGGTAGACGCCGCAGCAGCGGAAAGCAAGACACTGGAATTCCGTATCGCAACGGGAAAAGCCCATGAAGGCTGGCTGGATCTCAACGAAGGTATTGCGGCTCAGAGCACCGTTTTCGACCGTCCCCGGGGTGAGGATGCGGCAAAGGAAACCGACCCCATGCTGATGTATTTCACAAGCGGGACCTCCGGCTACCCGAAAATCGCGGCACACGACTTCACCTACCCTCTCGGACATGTTGTTACCGCCAGATACTGGCACAATGTGGATTCGGAAGGGCTTCACTTCACCGTGGCGGATACGGGTTGGGGCAAAGCTGTCTGGGGTAAGCTCTACGGACAATGGCTCTGCGATGCCGCAGTATTTACATACGATTTTGACAAGTTCGACGGCAAAAAGATCCTCTCAATGATCGAAAAATACGGTATAACCACCTTCTGTGCGCCGCCGACCATCTACAGATTCTGCATCAAGGAAGACCTTTCGAAGTTTGATCTGTCCTCTCTGAAATACGCCACAACGGCGGGAGAAGCGGTCAACCCCGAAGTTTTCAATAAATTCAAGCAAATGACGGGACTCTCCCTTATGGAAGGCTTCGGTCAGACCGAAACGGCTCTGACCGTTGCGAACCTTGTGGGAACCGTTCCGAAGCCCGGATCCATGGGCAAGCCGACACCTCAGTACGATATTGCCATAGTTGACGATGAAGGTAAGCCCGTAAAAACCGGCGCCGTGGGCGAGATCTGCCTGAGAACCGACCACGGAAGACCCCTCGGAATGTTTATCGGGTACTACAATGACCCGGCAAAAACCGAAGCGGCATGGCACGACGGACTTTATCACACCGGAGATATGGCGTGGAAAGATGAAGACGGATATGTCTGGTATGTTGGACGTACTGATGATCTCATCAAGAGCTCCGGTTACAGAATCGGGCCCTTTGAGATCGAAAGTGTTCTGATGGAACACCCTGCGGTAATGGAATGTGCCGTAACCGCCGTTCCCGACCCCATAAGAGGTCAGGCGGTAAAGGCAACGATCGTACTCGCAAAAGGATTTGAGGCCTCCGATGATCTTGTCAAAGAGTTACAGACTCATGTCAAGAAAATGACCGCCCCTTACAAGTATCCCCGTGTGGTGGAATTTGTGGAGGAGCTGCCCAAGACCATCAGCGGTAAGATCAGGCGTGTGGAGATACGCAACGGAAAAGCAGATAAATAATTTGGAAATATAAGCCGGAGAACAGAAAGGAAGGCAACAGGTTTTGGTAAGGAACGATTTAAGAAATATTGCGATAATAGCGCACGTTGACCACGGAAAGACCACCCTTGTCAACGAAATGCTCAAGCAGGGAGGTATTTTCCGTGACAACCAGGTTGTTCAGGACAGAGTCATGGACTCCAACGACCTGGAAAGAGAGCGTGGAATAACCATTCTCGCAAAGAATACGGCGGTCCAGTACGGGGACACGAAAATAAATATCGTTGACACCCCGGGACACGCGGATTTCGGCGGTGAGGTTGAGCGCATACTGAAAATGGTCAACGGCGTTATCCTTATGGTGGACGCCTTCGAAGGTCCCATGCCCCAGACCAGATTTGTGCTTCAGCACGCACTTGCCCTGGGTCATAAGGTAATTATCGTGGTAAACAAGATCGACCGTCCCGACGCCCGTCCCCATGAAGTTGTGGATGAGGTTCTGGAGCTTCTCCTTGACCTTGACGCCTCCGAGGATCAGCTGGAAAGCCCGGTGATATTCGCCTCTGCCCGTGCCGGAACAGCGTCCCTTTCCCCCGAGGAACAGGGTACTGATCTCAAACCCCTTTTTGAGACCATAATAAACTACTTTGACGGACCGGAGGGAGACGAAAACGGTCCTCTGCAGATGCTCGTTTCATCCATTGACTATAACGACTATGTGGGAAGAATAGCCATCGGACGGATCGAAAGAGGCTGCATGAAGCAGGGACAGGACATCGTCCTTACCGACTATCATAAACAGAGACCAGACACAAAGGCGAAAGCTGTGAGCATGTATCAGTTCAGCGGTCTTGCCCGTACCCCCGTTACCGAGGCAAAAGTGGGTGACATCATTGCCGTTTCCGGTATTGAAAATGTTACCATCGGGGACACTCTTTGCTCCCCCGCCGCGGTTGAGCCCCTGCCATTCGTAAAAATTTCCGATCCTACGATGGAAATGACCTTCCTTGTAAACAACAGCCCCTTTGCGGGAAGAGAAGGTAAATTCGTCACCTCCAGAAATCTCCGTGAGAGACTGTTCCGTGAACTGCTCAAGGACGTTTCCCTGAGAGTTGAAGAAACGGATACCACCGAAGCTTTCAAGGTCTGCGGAAGAGGAGAGATGCACCTCTCCATACTCATTGAGACTATGAGACGTGAGGGGTACGAGTTCCAGGTCAGCACACCGAAGGTCCTTTACAAAGAGATCGACGGCAAAAAGTGTGAGCCTATGGAGCGTGTGGTAATGGACGTACCCTCCGAATCCGTAGGTTCCATAATGGAAAAAATGGGCAGGCGCAAGGGAGAGCTTGTGCAGATGCACAATATCGGAAGCCGTGTACGTCTTGAGTTCATAATTCCCTCAAGGGGCCTTTTCGGTTACCGTTCCGAATTCCTTACCGATACCCGGGGCGAGGGTATCCTCAACTCCATTTTCGACAGCTATGCACCCTTCAAGGGAGATATAGCCCGCCGTACCACCGGATCCCTGATAGCCTCAGAGACCGGTGAGACCACAACTTACGGTATATTCAACGTGCAGGATCTGGGCATAATGTTTGTGGATCCCGCGATGGATGTATATGAAGGTATGCTTGTGGGAGAAAGCTCCAAGCAGGATGATATCACGGTAAACGTATGTAAGAAAAAGCACATGACAGCTATACGTTCCTCCGGTCACGATGACGCGCTGAGACTTGTTCCCCCTCTGAAAATGAGCCTTGAACAGGCTCTGGAATACGTTGCCGACGATGAGCTGGTGGAAGTGACGCCGAAGAGCATGCGTCTGCGCAAGAAAATTCTTGATCACAGCCTGCGAATGAAGGCAACAATGAAGAAAAAGTAATATGGATTATATTATCGCGGGTCTGGGTAATCCGGGCGGACAATACACTTTTACCCGGCACAATGCCGGATGGATAGCAATGGATTTTCTGTCCGAGAAACTCGGCGTAAAAATAAACAGGATCAAGTTCAGATCGACCTGCGCCGAAGCGGAAATCGGAGGAAAGAAAGTTCTGCTGATGAAGCCCCAGACCTTCATGAACCTGTCCGGTGAGGCTGTTGCGGCGGCGGCAAAATTCTATAAGATCCCCCCTCAGCATATACTTGTCATCTGTGACGATATAAATCTCCCCTGTGCAAAGCTCCGTATCCGCCAGAAAGGCAGTGACGGAGGGCATAACGGGCTGAAAAACATAATTCTTCAGCTTAATTCCGATGAGTTCACCCGCATCCGCATAGGAGTTTCGGACCGGACAAACCCGAATGTGGATCTTGCGGACTGGGTTCTCGGCAGATTCACCGAAGAAGAGCAGAAAGCCCTTGCGGGACGTATGGACGATATATGCTCGGCGGCAATGCTCTTTACCGAGGGAAAAACTGAACTTGCAATGAGCAGGTATAACGGATAGAAAATGGATCAGGCTGTAGAAATACTGAAAAAACTCAGTGAATATTCATCGCTTTATGACGCCTGCGCCGGGAACCGCACGACCGCGGTTTTCGGCGTGGATGCTCATAAGGCTTATTTTTCTGCCCTTCTGGCAGATGACCTGAAACGTCCGGCGTTCATCATAGTGCCGGATGAGGCCCAGGCAAGGACCGTCTGCGAAACGATGTCCGCTCTGGTGGGGAAAAGCTATGTTTTTCCCGCAAAGGACTATGAGTTCCGGGATATAGAGAGTGTTTCCCGGTATGACGAAAACCGCCGTATAGAAGTCATAAGCCTTATCAGGAAAAAAGATTTCAATGCCGTAATAATCCCGGCGGACGCCCTTTGCGCACTGACTATGCCGCCGGAAAGCTACAGTGAATTTGAACTTATCCGTGACGGAAATTACAAGTTTGAAGAACTCCCGAAAAAACTGACGGAAATGGGCTACGAGTTCTTTTCAACGGTTGAAGGCCACGGTCAGTTTTCCGTACGGGGCGGAATTATTGACATTTTCCCTCCCGGAGAGGAGGCGCCCTACAGAATTGAGTTTTTCGGCGACGATATAGACAGCATCAGCCTTTTTGACGTGAATACCCAGCGCCGCACCGAACTCAAGGATAAAGTAGTCGTCACTCCGGTAAGGGAATATACGTCCGACCTGAAAGACAGGCTGCTTAAGGCACTTGAAAAATCAGAAGGAAACCCAAAAACAGGCAAAGATATCGAACTTCTGAAAATGGGGGTTCTGCCGAAACATGACCGTTATCTGCCCATGAATTTCGAGCGCAAAGCGGGTATCCTGGATTACGCTCCCGAAAACGCACTTTTTTTCATTTTTGATCTCAGGGCAGTAAAAGAACGGATAGAAGGGTTTCTTTTCAGGCTCGAAAATGACATCAGAGCCATGGCGGAGGACGGCTACGTTTTCCTGAATAAAGATTACTATTTTACGGAAAATCAGATCTTTGACAAGATACGTCATCCGGCGGTGTTTGAGACACTCCCCTGCTCCGTCAATGAGTTTCCTCCGGAAAAGATCGTCGATATTTCACTTTTTCCCGCAAATGTTTCCACACCGGAGGTATTGCGGCAAAACGTGGCGGAACTTTTATCCGAGGATTATGCGGTCACGGTTCTTGCCTATGACGGCAGACACGCTGCGGAACTGATAAAAGACCTGCCTGACAGCAGGAATCTTACGGTACGGGAAGGTTCTCTCCCCTACGGATTCACTGCCCCGTCGATAAAGCAGGCGGTGTTCTCCTACCGCAACGCCCGCACGGAACAGGGAAAGAAAAAACGCCGCGCGAAATATGAGCGGGGCGAAAAAATAAAAGGTTTCTCGGATATTCATGAGGGTGACTATGTCGTACATGCGGACTACGGTATCGGCATTTACGACGGAATACACAAAGTCGAGCAGAACGGCATAACAAAGGATTTTATCAAAATTAGATACCTTGGTACCGATGTACTTTACATTCCATGTGAGCAACTGGACAGAATATCCAAATACATCGGCGGAGATACCGAAGTCAAGGTCAAACTGAACCGTCTCGGAGGCTCAGACTGGACAAAAACAAAGCAGAAGGTTAAAAAAGCCGTCCGTGACCTGGCAAAAAATCTTATTATGCTGTACGGACAGCGTTCCAAAATGAAGGGTCACAGTTTTCCCCGGGACACGGAATGGCAGAGGGATTTTGAGGCAAGCTTCGAGTTTGAGGAAACCGAAGATCAGTTACGGTGCATTGATGAAATAAAATCGGATATGGAATCCGACAGACCGATGGACAGATTGCTTTGCGGAGACGTTGGATTCGGAAAGACCGAGGTGGCGCTGAGAGCCGTATTCAAATGCGTCAATGACTCCATGCAGGCGGCTGTTCTTGCCCCCACGACCATACTCGCCTTCCAGCATTACAACACCATTTTAAGACGTTTCAGCGGATACCCCGTGAAAGTGGAGATGCTCTCCCGCATGAGAACCCCTAAACAGCAGCAGGAGGCACTCCGGAAACTGCGCCGCGGTGAAATCGATGTCATTGTGGGAACGCACAGACTTCTTCAGAAGGATGTGGTGTTCAAAAACCTGGGTCTGGTCGTTATTGACGAGGAACAGCGCTTCGGCGTTGCCCACAAGGAATACCTTAAGGAAATGACGAAAACCGTGGACGTTCTTACCCTTTCCGCAACCCCGATACCGAGAACGCTGAACATGTCTCTTGCGGGAATACGGGATATTTCAATTCTCAACGAACCACCCCACAACCGTTATCCGGTAACAACCTATGTTGCCGAATACGATATCGGTATAATATGCGACGCAATAAAGCGTGAGGTGGACAGAGGCGGACAGTGTTTCTATCTTCACAACAGGGTTGAAACAATCTACAAGACCGCCGCACTTATACAGCAGAAGACAGGAGTCCGTGTTGCCGTGGGGCACGGAAAGATGTCCCACGAGGAGCTTTCCGCCATATGGGAGGACCTGGTTCACGGGCAGATAGATGTTCTTGTCTGTACAACAATAATCGAGACGGGTGTGGACGTTCCGAACTGCAACACCCTGATCATTGAGGATGCCGACAGGCTCGGACTTGCCCAGTTGCACCAGATCCGCGGACGTGTCGGAAGGACCGACAGAAGAGCCTTTGCGTATTTCATGTTCCGTCGGGGAAAGACCCTTTCAAGCGATGCGTACAAACGGCTCATGACCATCCGGGAGTTCACGGAGTTCGGCTCGGGACTGAAAATAGCCATGCGTGACCTTGAGATCCGCGGCGCCGGAGATATCCTCGGCGCAGAGCAGAGCGGTCATCTGGTCACCGTTGGATTTGATATGTATATGAAACTGCTTGAAGCCGCAGTTTCGGAGGAAAAGGGAGAAATACCCGTAAATACGGATTGTGTGGTGGACGTAAAGGTCAACGCATATATTCCGGACTCCTTTATCAGGGACGGAGAGACCCGTATTGAGATATACAAGATGATCGCTTCAGTGACAACGGATGAGGATTATTCAGACGTCCTCGATGAGATAATAGACCGTTTCGGAGATCCTCCGGCACAGGTGGTGGAGCTGTTGAAAATATCCATGATGAGATCAAGGGCTGCCGCTGCCGGATTCGGTGAAATACGTCAGGTTGACAAAAATCTGCTATTCTTCCCCGCAGGCGCGCCTGAGCTTCAGAGCCTTGCGCCGCTGAACGCAAAATACGGCAGAAACGTGCTTTTCAGTGCGGGAACCAAACCTTACTTTACGCTGAAAACGGACGGAAACGTCATAGATTCGGGGACGGAGTTTGCCACTGAATACGGAAAGATACTCGCCGGGATACACGGAAAAGACTGACGCTGAAACTGAATTTCGGCAGATATACAACAAATTTCAGGTATTTTGTCACTATATATGGACTTTTCCTCACATCCGTGGTATACTTTGCGTATAACAAAAGGTTCTTGACGACATGTTTGCAGAGGTTTTTGAAATAAGATGAGATTACTCAAAAGGACTGTTTCTTTATTTATTGCCGGGCTTGCCTGCCTTTCACTTCTCGGAGGATGTGACGACACGTCGTATGCCGCCCAGTCAGGAGAAAAGAAATACCCCACGTCTGTGTACGCGTACTACGCTTACTATACCCGTGATTATTATGAAACCGTATTCCGTAATTACGGTATTTCCGATATTTCAGACATACTGACAGAGGAGATATCCCAGGGAGTTCCCCTTTACTCCATGATTACGGATTATGCTAAATCCCAGTATCTTTCCTACGTGATAATAAACGATAAGTTTGATGAACTGGGACTCTCACTGTCCGACGAAACAACGGAAAAAATCGAAGAGGATCTGAACACCCAGTACGTTGACGTTTACGGTGAAGAGTCTTTGGCTGATATCTGCCGAACCCTCGGGCTTTCCGGCAATGAACTGAAAAACATTGTCGCCACCCCGTATAAGAGCGAAGCGATCATGGACTACTTTTTCGGGGAAGGCGGAGAACACGAAATAACCGAAGAACAGAAACGCGAGGTCTATGAAAGCGACTATTCAAGGTTCAAATATATAGTCATCGGAAAGATAGACTCAGAGGGAAACACCCTTCCCACATCGGAACTGATGAAGAAGATGGAACTGGCACAGGAGGCTTACGACAAAGCCCTGTCCGGCGAGGATTTTGAAGACCTGATCAAAGAATACTCCGAGGATTACTATAAGATCAGCGAAGACCTTGAAGAGGACACAAAGGAATCCTACGAGGCATCAAACAAGGTCATGACCGAAGATGGGGTCATCACCGATAAAAGCGGCATTATTGACTACAATACCTACAGATATTACGGCTATACCCTTGATTCCGCGGTAGTAGATAAGCTTTTCTCCATGGATGAAGACGCCGTGGCTATGGTAGAGGTCAAGAACGCTTTCTGGATCATCAAGAAGTTCGAAAAGTACTCGGATCCGAAGTATTACCAGAGTAAGGAAAACCTTATATACTCCGGTATAGCAACCCCCATAAGCGAAGAACTTATGAGCAAATGGAAAAATGCAATGAATATAACCTTCAACAGCGCGGTGGTAAACAAATATGATCCGCGGAAGATTAAATCGCTTTTTATAACAAAGATAAAACAATAGTTATCCAAACAGATAGAATAAGCTCCGCATGTTGGCGGAGCTTATTTTTTACAGAGAACTGAACAGGACAAAAGCCCGTGCGTGTTATAAACGCACGGGCTCTGAATTCATTTTCCGATAATTACTTGCCGGAAACAACTATTCCCGAAACCTTGACCCAGGGCAGAATGGAATCCCCGGTGTTTACGCGTTCCGAGGATATCTCCCTGATATCAAGGAGAAACTTCGCGAGATTTCCGCTTATCATTGTTTCACTTACCGCATCGGTTATTTTTCCGTTCTCAATCATGAAGCTGTTTTTCGCCACTCCGGAAAAATCCCCGCTTCCGCCGGGCTCTCCGCCGGAAAACCGTGCTACGAGCAAACCTTTTTTCACCGAGGAGATCATTTCCTCAAGAGAAGTCTGCCCCGGAGCCATTACAAAATTTCCGCCGGTGCAGGGGCTGCGTTTGAGTCCCGTTTTCCGGGACGCGTATCTGCCGATAGTAAAGTTTTTAAGCACACCGTCCTCAATAAGCGGCATGTTCTGCGCAACATATCCGTCCCCGGTCATAAAATATCCGCCGGGAAGATCGGGATTACGGGGCTCGCTGTAAATAGAGAAGCCATCCGCTGCCACTTTCTTTCCCAGACTGTCCTTGAATATGCTCGTTCCGTTTATGAGGGGAAGGTCGGACATGAAGTTGCCCACAACAGAGGAAAACATGGATTCGAAACAGGCAGGAGTGAATATTACGTCCCCTTCAAACTTACCCTCAACGGGAACGGTATCAATCTGCCTTTCGGTGTCGGCAATAGCCATCCGCGTACCGCCGAGATCCATAAACGGAGTCCTCACATCATTTGCAAGAGCATAAGTGTAGTTCATGGAAGAGGTCTTTCCGTCCCGGACAGCCATGAAAGAAGGAGAAAAGAGATAGAAGCCGTTAGAAGAGACCAGATCTGTGCCGTTGGAATTACGGTAGAGTGAGGTTATGGCATCATGTTCCACGGTAACGGAATCAAATTTTATCGTGGGGTACTTTTCGGCACTTTCCGCAAGAAAAGCCTTCAGTCCCTCGTACATGCCCTCCTTGTCGGGAACCGTGATTCCTCTTTCACTTTTACCCATATCCGCAACATCGCATATACCCTCTGCATCATCGGGTACAGAGGACAGAAGTGCCGCCATGGTCTGTTCAATACAGCCGTCAATAACCTCACGAGCGGTGGAATTGGTGGATGTTACCCCTTTTTTCCCGTCCTTTACAGCCTTCATTGAAACAGATGTATCAAAGTTTGTACGGATCATACTGACCTTTCCGGACTGGTAGTAGAATTCCGTCTTTACAGTGTCCGTAATACGGCATTCCGCCATATCGGCACCGGCTGAGGAAAAGGATTTCAGTATATAGTCCGCAAGATTGTGTCTGTCATTCATTTTTCAGCCCTCCTTATCTTCCGCCGATGTTTACTTTGCATCTGACGGCAGGACCGCCCATTCCGACGGGGATCATCTGCTTTTTACCGCACATACCGGCGCAGTCCCAGACCATCTGGTCCGAAAGCATATCAACAGTCTGAAGCATCTCAAAGGCTACTCCCGAGATAGTAGTATCCTTTATAGCCCTTCCGAGTTTTCCGTTCTTTATCTCATAGCCGAAGTTGACCCCGAACATAAACTCACCTGTGGCATCCGCCTGGCCGTTTCCGGTATTTATCAGATAATAACCGTCCTCAACGGAGGCTATCATATCCTCTATTCTGGACTTTCCGGGCAGAATCGCAGTATTTCTCATTCTTATAAGGGGCTCATCGGAGAAAGCATAGGCTCGCGCGTTTCCGGTAGGCGCAACACCGTAGTGCATTGCACTCTCCCTGTTATGCATATAGCCTTTGAGAATACCGTTTTCAATGAGCACGGCATCCTTTGCCGGAGTTCCCTCATCATCAACCCACACCGGTACGGGAGTAGTCTTCCCGTCATAGGTATTGGCAAAGTCGACCAGCGTCACAATATCACTTGCAACCCTTTTGTTCAGATAAGGACCGCCTACGGAACCGGCAAGAACAAAGTCCGCTTCCACGGTATGTCCCACCGCTTCATGGGCAAGGATCCCCGCAAGATCGGGAGCAAGAATACAGGTCTTCAGCCCAGCATCGGCATAAACGCCCTCTTTCTTCGCGCGGACCTTCCCGTAAAGTCTGTCTATATCGGCAAAAAGATCGGCGGGTCTGCCGAAAACGTCATCAAACAGACCATAACTGCCCAAAGGCTGGAACATTTCCACGGGAACACCGTCGTCCCCAATGACAGACATGGAAATGTATATCAGGGAACGGGGGATAAAACTGTGACTGACGGCATTGTCCGAGGTCACAAGAAGTTTTTCCATATTAAGGCAGTTGGAGACAACGAACCGGCTCGCAAGATCCTTGTAGTTTTCCGCCATATAGGCATCAACCTCGGAAAGGAAATCCACAAGCTGCTTCTGAGTTATATTGTCCTCACGGGTGTAATTGAGGGGCTGAGTAAAAGGCGCAATGGGAGTAAACGGAGCCTTTCCCAGATGTTCCTTACTGTCAAGAAACAGCGCATTATCCTCGGCGGCAGCAACCACGGAAGAAATACTCTCAGGGGAATACTCCGGATTTGAAGCAAAACCGTATGCCCCGTTTTTATAAATTCTCGCACTTACTCCGCCGGCGGAACTGCTGGAATTTGCGGTCATGGTCCCGTTAAGAAATACCACATGACGGGAGGAATTCATCTGAGCCCGCAGTTCGGTATAGTCCCGGAAACCTTTGGAAGCGTAAGCGCTGACATAATCTTTCAGCATTTTATCTCTCCTTTTTTTCTAAGGGATATCTCTTTGTAGTTTACCATATTTTTCACGGTAATGCAAGCAAATACCGAATTTTTTCCGAAAACTGCCGCAAACATCCCCCCGAAGGGTATATTTGACGCAAATGTCACAAAAAGTCTCTTGTCTAAATGCCCTTAATGTGGTAAAATATAAGAGATTAAAGCGGTTTATACCGTTAAACAGAAAAGAAAGAAGGATCACCGTACATGACGGTTTTGCTTACGGGCGGCGCGGGCTATATCGGTTCGCATACCGCCGTCGAATTTCTTGAAAAAGGATACGATGTAATAATTGCGGATAATTTCTGCAACAGCAGTCCGGAGGCTGTAAACAGAATAGGAAAGATCACCGGAAAAAACGTCAAGGTATATGAATGCGACGTGGCGGATGCCGAAGCGACCGAACGTATATTTGCCGAAAACAAAATTGACGGAGTCGTCCATTTTGCCGGGCTCAAGGCTGTGGGAGAATCTGTCAGAGAACCTCTTATGTACTACCGGAACAATCTGGACTCCACCCTCACACTTCTGGAGATCATGAAAAAGTACGGAGTTCACAACTTCATTTTCAGTTCCTCTGCCACAGTGTACGGAACTCCGGAGACCGTTCCGGTCAAAGAGACCGCACCCACCGGAAACTGCACAAACCCCTACGGATGGACAAAATTCATGATAGAGCAGATAGTTATGGGAGCTGCCCATGCCGACCCCGGACTTTCGGCGGTACTGCTCAGATATTTCAATCCCGTAGGCGCGCACAAAAGCGGACTTATAGGCGAAATGCCCAACGGAATACCCAACAATCTCATGCCCTATATCACACAGGTCGCTACCGGAAAACTTGAAAAACTCAGTGTTTTCGGCAATGACTATCCGACCCATGACGGCACGGGAGTAAGGGATTACATCCATGTTGTCGACCTTGCAAAGGGGCACGTCTGCGCCATAGACTATTGCGCAAAGCACAAAGGTGTTGAAGTTTTCAATCTCGGAACCGGCGTAGGATACAGCGTGCTTGATATCGTCAATACTTTCATGCTGGTCAACAAGGTAAATATTCCCTACGTGATTGCCCCCAGAAGAGCCGGAGACATAGCCGAAACCTATGCGGATCCTTCAAAGGCGGCTCAGATGCTGGGATGGAAAGCGGAACTTGACCTCAGAGATATGTGCGCTGACTCCTGGAACTGGCAGAAAAATAATCCCAACGGTTATGATGAATAAGTAAACTCTGCACCTCTTCCACAATAGAATTCAATATACGGACAGTTTACGGAGGATTGCAGTCATGCCGGAAAAGAGAGCATTTACAATCATTCTGACGGTGCTGTTGCTGGTTGCGGCTTTACCCTTTGCCATGAAGGCGGAGGCCGATATTTCGGTGACCTCCCGGGCAGTCGGTGCAGAATACGGATCGCACAGTATCCCCTTCGGGATATACGAGTACTACTATGATCAGCTGGACAAATACGGGAAATCCGTATACTGTGACCTGAAGAACAACATTCTTGAGGGAAAGATGGATTTTGACCTGTCCTGGCCCGACAGTCTCACGTTGTTTCTGACGGTTCCGGAGGGACAGAGCTTAGAAGAGTATATCTCTTCACCGGAAAGCGAGGTCGGGAGATTCAATGACCTTCTGGCAAATTCAATGCAGTCTGCCTCAGAAGCCCTCCTGCTTGACCACCCGGAAATATTCTGGCTTGATGTAACCGGAAGTTCCATAAATACGAGAGTTCGGGCAAAGGCATCCGGAAACGGCTACTCCGTTACCCTTTCCCCGGTTTTCTCCGGAGCGTACCGGGGAAATTCCGGTTTCGGCACAGATCTGACCTTTGACTCCATGATGTCTGCGGTTTCGGACTTCACCGTAACCGGCGAATCCGAATACGGGATACTGAAGCAAATACACGATTATATCTGCAATACCGTGACCTACGGCGGCAACGGAGACGATGAAAATACCGCCGCATCAGCCCTGGTCAACGGCATATCCCGGTGCGAGGGATACGGAAAAGCATTCAAACTTTTCTGCGATAAATACGGCATTCCCTGCGTCTGTGCGGTTGGAGTGAGTGAAAATCCTGCAGGTCAGACAGAGGGACACCTTTGGAATTACGTCCGGCTCAGTGACGGAAAGTGGTACGCTGTGGATGTTACATGGGATGACCAGTCCAAAATATACTACGATTTCTTCCTTGTCGGCTCGGACACCGTTGCACCGAATTTCAGGGCAAAAGCGTTCAGGTCCACCCACACTGAGACCCCATATGTGACCGGAGAGTACTCCGTCATGGCTTTCAGTTTTCCCAGGATCAGCGCTACGGCATATACCGGTCAGATTCAGGAGGAGTCTCCCCCCCAGCCTGCGACAGAGGTGACGACTCAGCCTGTTACGGAAGTCCCCACGGTGCCGATGACGGAGAGCCCCACACAGCCGGAAACAGAACCTTTCCCGGAGGAGAGCACCACCCCCGTGGATCCACCGATACAATATCCGACCCTGTTGCCGCAGGAACATTACACCGAAAAGCCGACAGAGAAAGATCCGCCTGTACAGCCGCAAACGTCTCCGGAAACGGAACCTGAGACAGAATCCCCCACATTTACGCCTGCGGAATATCCTTCGGAAATTTCAACGGAACATATCACAGAACCTCAAAGTGAGTATTCCACGGAGAATTCTACCCGGATACCGTCGGAAGACGAGACTTTCCCCCTGACAGATACGCCTGCCGTTTCCGAAGAGGACGGAAACAGAAATAAGACCCTTGCGATTGCGGTTATGCTGATCAACCTGACGGCCGTTGTTTTAATAATTTTGAGAAGAAACAAAAGGAAAACAGAAAAAAATAAATTCTAAGACGTCCGGAAAACCACAACAGGACGCAAAAGGAGAAATATATGACACCGCTTATTCTGAAGTATTCTTATGCTGCAGACAACACCAAAAGCGGCTGGGACAGCAATTCCCTGCCCCTTGGTAACGGTTATATGGGAGTCAGTCTTTTCGGAGACGTAACAAAAGACCGCCTTGCCATAACCGAAAACTCTTTCGCAAATCCCCCATCACTGGGCGGATTGACCTACCCTGTAGATCTTTACTTTGAGTATGACCACGACGGATACACCGATTACAAGAGAATTCTTGACATTGAAAACAGCCACGCTTACGTTACATACACCTGTAACGGAGTTGAATATACCCGTGAATATTTCACGTCATATCCGGACAAAGTTCTTGTAATGCGCCTTACGGCATCGGAAAAGGGAGCTGTATCCTTCAAGGCGTGCCCCGAAGTTCCCTTCATTGCACCCTACATGAGCAAAAAGGGAGACGGCGGCGGAAGACACGGAAAAGTGACCGCCGAGGGAAATACCGTCACTGTTACGGCAAAACTGAATTACTACAACGTCCGTTTTGAAGGTCAGATCCGGATAATGCCCGAGGGCGGCAAAATGACCGTTTCCGGCAATAGCATCAAAGTTAAGGACGCAGATTCCGTCCTTGTTATCTTCGGGTGCGGAACCAACTATGTACTCAGTGCCGACGTTTTCACCGAGCAGGATCCCAAAAAGAAGATACCAAACGTGAACCCTCACAAAAAGGTTCAGAAAATTCTGGACGATGCGTGCAAAAAGAGCTACGATGAACTGGTTGCAGCCCATGAAAAGGACTATTCTTCCCTTTTCGGAAGAGTCGAACTGGATCTTGCGGAGGGCTATGACAACAGGGATACGGATCAACTGCTGAAGGCGTACAAAGAAGGCGAAAAGAATCTCTATCTGGAACAGCTTTTGTTCCAGTACGGAAGATATCTGCTTATCTGCTCCTCAAGAAAAGGATGCCTCCCCGCCCACCTTCAGGGCATATGGAATGTCCTCAAGACTTCTCCCTGGGGCGCAGGTTACTGGCATAACATCAATCAGCAGATGAACTACTGGCCCGCATTCAATACCAATCTCATAGAGCTTTTTGAACCCTATATCGAATTCAATGAAGCCTTCCGTGTTGAAGGACAGAAGTTTGCGTCGGAGTACGTAAAGAGAAGCAACCCCGAAGCATACACCGACAAGCCCGGAGAATGCGGCTGGGTCGTAAGCACACCCTGCTGGCCCTACATGACCGTCGGTCTGGGTGAGCGTTCCGGTCCCGGCACCTGCGGATTTACCACACAGCTTTTCTGGGATGCATATGCATTTTCTCAGGATAAGAAACTGCTCAAAGACCATGTCTTCCCCGCTCTTTACACCATGAGCAAATTCCATACAAAGTGCGTTTCAGACTTTGACGGAGAGAAACTGTGCAGATTCTCCGAATCACAGGAACAGGATGCTTTCTACAGTGAAGCAAAAGAAGATTATACCACCGTCGGCGCTCCCTTCGATCAGCAGATGATCTGGGAGAACGGCAGAGATATGCTTCTTGCGGCTGAAATTCTGGGTAAAGACGACAAGCTTATAAAGACCCAGAAAGAACAGATGCCCCTCTACCATCCGGTGGAAATAGGCTGGTCCGGTCAGATAAAGGAATGGCGCGAGGAAAATTTCTACGGCGAACTGGGTGAATATGAACACAGACATATGTCCCACCTTCTGGGCCTCTATCCCGGATCCCTTATAAACAGGGAAACCCCGGCATGGCTTGATGCGGCAAAAGTTTCGCTCAGAGAACGCGGATGGAAAAAGCAGGGCGGATGGGCTCTGGCTCAGCGTTGCGGAGCATGGGCAAGGACAGGAAATGCCGAAAGGGCCTACACCATGCTGAACGCTCTGCTTGCACAGAGAATAGCCAATAACCTCTGGAACTCTCCCCTGTACCAGATAGACGGCAACTTTGGTGCGACCGCAGGTATGGCGGAAATGCTTGTACAGAGCCACGAAAAGAATATAGTTCTTCTTCCCGCACTTCCCGAAGAATGGAGCAAATCCGGTTCCTTCAAGGGTTTGACCGCCCGCGGTGCATTCGTCATCGACGCAGAATGGAAAAACGGGACGGCAAAAACCTTCACCGTCCGTTCGATCAGGGGTAACGAATGCAGATTGCAGTACCCGAACATTGCTTTTGCGCATATAACCGATGCCGAAGGCAAGGATGTGGCGTTCACTGCGGAAGGCAAGGATGTGGCGGTATTTGAAACATCTGAAAACGGCGTCTATACCGTATCCGGAATAAAAGCCCGCAAATATGCGAAAGCTCCCGCTGATCTTGACTTCAACAGAGATACAATGACTCTTACCTGGAAATGCCAGAAGGGCGCAACATACGATGTTTACCGTGCTTTTGACAGTGCTCCCGAATATGAGCTTATTGCTTCCGGACTTGAGGTCGGAAAACTTACAGACGCAACCGCAGACTTTGACAATCACGAGATAATCACTTACAAAGTCAATTCCGTCAACAAAGACGGCGATGAGTGCGACGGTCCCACCTTCACGGTCAATCATGCAACAGAGCGTCAGGTGACGATATACAACAGATACGTCCACCATATTTTCTGATCTTAATAAGAAAAACAGCAACGAAGAGCGCGCCGGTATCTCAAACAGGCGCGCTCTTTTATGTTTGAAGAAATCAGAACTGTTTTATAAGTAAAAATGACTGATGCAAAAAAACAACAGTCCGCATTTTCAGCGGACTGTTTATTTTCAGCAGTTATAAGACAGCGCTTAGCCAAGCTTTGCAGCGTTGACCTTGATGCCGGGGCCCATGGTGGAAGCGACGACACAGCTCTTTATATACTGACCCTTTGCAGCGGAGGGCTTAGCCTTGATGATGGCGCCCATGAGAGCCTCAAAGTTTTCAGCAAGCTTTTCGGTACCGAAAGAAGCCTTGCCGATGGGGCAGTGAATGATATTGGTCTTATCAAGTCTGTACTCAATCTTACCGGCTTTGATCTCCTTGACCGCCTGAGCGACGTTGGGAGAAACGGTGCCGGCCTTGGGGTTAGGCATCAAGCCCTTAGGACCGAGGATCTTACCGATACGACCGACAACGCCCATCATATCGGGGGTTGCAACGATGATATCGAAATCAAACCAGTTCTCATGCTGGATCTTTGCTACCAGATCCTCACCGCCGACATAGTCAGCGCCGGCAGCCTGAGCCTCTTCGATCTTGTCGCCTTTTGCAAAAACAAGAACTTTGATGCTCTTACCGGTTCCGTGAGGAAGAACGATAGCGCCTCTGACCTGCTGGTCAGCGTGACGGGAGTCAACGCCCAGTCTTACATGGACTTCAACGGTCTCGTCGAACTTGGCCTTAGCGGTCTGGCATACCAGTCCCATAGCCTCGTTTGTATCGTAGAGCTTAGCTCTGTCAATGAGCTTTGCGCTCTCAGTGTATTTCTTACCCTGTTTCATAATCTTAAAAAATCCTCCTATGTGGTTTGTTCGGAATTAAATCCTCCCACTTAATCAGTAAACTCAGTCTACTACTTCTACGCCCATGCTTCTGGCGGTGCCGGCAACCATTGCCATAGCGGCTTCAACGTCATTGGCGTTGAGGTCGGGCATCTTCTGCTCGGCGATAGCTTTGACCTGAGCCTTGGTTATCTTGGCAACCTTGGTCTTATTGGGAACGCCGGAACCCTTTTCAAGTCCGCAAGCTTTCTTGATAAGAACAGCTGCCGGAGGTGTCTTGGTGATGAAGGAGAAAGAACGGTCTGCATAAACGGTGATAACAACAGGGATTATAAGACCCATATCACCCTTGGTTCTTTCGTTGAATTCCTTGGTGAAAGCCATAATATTAACACCGTGCTGACCAAGCGCCGGACCTACCGGAGGAGCCGGATTCGCCTTGCCTGCAGGTATCTGTAACTTGATATATCCTACAATTTTCTGCGCCATTGAAGTACGCCTCCTATGCTATACTATCAAAAGAATGAATAGTTGAAATTTTGTCGGGAATCAGAAGCGTTCGACCTGGTCGAGCTCCAGTTCCGCGGGTGTTTCGCGACCGAACATGGAAATAGTGAGATTTACCTTGTTGGAGGGAATATCTATACTCTCCACAACACCGGTAAAACCTTCCAGAGGGCCGCTGACGATCTTTACCTGATCGCCTACAGCGTAATCCACCTGCTCCAGATGTTTCATCAGTCCCAGAGAAGCGATCTCTTCCTCGGTCAGAGGAACGGGTTTGCCTTCGGGGCCCACAAAGCCGGTGACGCCACGAATGTTTCTTACCAAAATCCAGGTATCGTCATTTACGATCATATTGATCAGAACATAGCCGGGAAACAGTTTATGTTCAACCTCAACCTGTTTTCCGTCCCGTTCTTCAACGGTCTTTTCCATCGGGATGCGAACCTCGGATATCAGATCCTGCAGATTGCGGAGACCGACAACCGTTTCGATGCTTGTCTTTACTTTGTTTTCATATCCCGAATAAGTATGAAGAACATACCATTTGCCGTTTTCTGCCATAATGACCTCCGTCAGATTTTAATAGGAAAGACCAACTTCAAGTCAGCCAATAATAGCATCGACTATAAACTTGAACAGCGCGTCTACGAGTCCGATGAAGACTGCGGACAGTATCATCGCAGACAGAACTATCAACGTGTTGTTGACGAGCTGCTTGGGAGAGGGCCATACGACCTTTGATACTTCGCTTTTGGTCTCTTTGAAATAAGATTTGATCTTCGCAAATGCCTTGGGTTTGTTATCGGCGGATTTCTTCGAGGTTTTCTTGGAATCCGCGACAGCCCCGGTGTTCTTGAGATCGTCTGCCATAAAGCTTATCCTCCCTATTTGGTTTCCTTGTGAAGAGTGTGTTTCCGGCAAAACTTGCAATACTTGTTTGCTTCCAGTCTGTCGGGGTCATTCTTCTTGTTCTTGGTGGTGTTGTAGTTTCTCTGCTTGCACTCCGTGCAGGCGAATACAACCTTATCCTTTCCCATTATCGGCACCTCCTTATTATAATTGCCTCCCTTACGCGTAAAGCCAAACTATGCTTATTTTTACGCATTAAAAAAAAGCACCTTTACGCAAGGTAAGATGATTATACCATAACTTGCAAAAAAATGCAATAGTAAAATATGAACATTTTAAGAACTCTTGCGTTTTTCCGGGCTTTTTCCGACCTGTGATCCGAACTGCGGTCATCCTCCGAACCCATCATAAAAGAATGTACAGATGTCCTTCATAGGAGGCAAAGCGCATAAATTGTTTACAAAATTTAATAAATTTTCCGCTGAAAACTATGGAAATATGGGGGGAAATATGTTATAATACGCTTGAGAAGTCTTGCGTTGCAAGACTCCGGGGCTTTGCCCCATGGTGCTACGCACCTCTCAGGCTTTTGACGGCATCGCAAAAATGCCCTTGCGAACAAACATTTTTACTCCTGGTATAATACGCTTGAGAAGTCTTGCGTTGCAAGACTTCGGGACTTTGCCCCATGGTGCTACACACCTCTCAGGCTTTTGACGGCATAGCAAAAACGCCCTTGCGAGCAAGCATTTTTTCTCTTGGTATAATACGCATCCGGAAGAACACATACAACAAAGCATTATCTTTGAATTCTTACATATACGGATTTCCGAAAAAACATGACTGACTCTGTTATAAAAAAGATTTTTACCGTCTTAATATGTGCGGCAGTGATCATTTCCTGCGGCGCACTTTTCCCGTTTTCCGCCGCGGATACCGCCCCCGAAGAATCCGGAGCGGGACCCGGTATAGGTTCAATTTCGGCGATAATCATAAATTCGGATTCCGGGCTGATGCTGTACGGCAGAAACACGGACAGTCAGATCTACTGCGGGTTTCTTTCAAGGCTGATGACCTGCATAATGCTCGTTGAAAGCGGGGTTGACCTTGATTCAGAGATCAGGATAACATCCGCTATGCTTAATGCCGCTCCGGAAAAAATACTTACCCAAAACGAAAAAGGAAACACCGTATACGTCTTCCGTGAAGGGTCAAAAGTATCCCTGCGTGATCTAATGAAAAGCGCACTTGTGGCAAATTCCCAGGAGGCGGCGGCGGCAATTGCGCTGACACTGAACAAAGATATGACGGATTTTGTCATAAACATGAACACAAAAGCGGTGCAGCTCGGAGCAAAAGACACGCGTTTTGTCAACGCCACAGGATATTTTGAAGGGACATCCACCTCCCAGAAAACGACCGTAAAGGATATCGCGACGATCACGGCATATGCCGCATCCCTCAACTACATTCAGGAATACTCCGACAAATCTTATATTGACATATCCGTGAGCGGAAAAAGACAGCGGCTTTATACAAAGAATTCTTCCGTGGACGCGAACAGTCAGTATTACAATCGGAAATCCACGGGACTTGCCATATCCGGAAATTCCGCCTCAGGTTATACACTTTCCACCGTAGCGATGAAATCCGCAACCAAAAATACTCCGGCAATAAACTTTATCTGTGTTGCATATAACATGTCATCTGTAGGTGAATTATATTCTGACGTTGCGTCTATGGTCAGTTACGCTCTTACGGAATATTCTCCGAGGACACTCGTAGGAGCGAATGTTCCGGTTACGGAAATTCCGATACGGTTGGGAAAGCAGGAATGGGTAACACTGTACGCGTCGGAAAAAATTTCAGCGTCCCTTCCCTCCTCCGTAGACACAAAGGGAGATATTGAAGTTATCTATTCCGTTCCGAATTACATAACTGCACCAGTGAAAAAGGGCGAGATATACGGAACAGTCACATATGTATACAACGGTGAGGTTCTCGGAAGCACCGAATTATGCGCGGTATCGGACGTTGATCTTGACTCTGTTGCCGTTTACACAGAGAAAATAGGGCAGCTCTTCCGGAATACGACTTTCATAGCTTGCCTGGTTCTCTTTGCGGTGGCGGTAACAGGATATTCCGTCCTTGTATATGTCAAGAACAAGCAGAAAATAAAGGAAAACAAACGCAAGAACAGAACCCGCGTCCATCCGACGATATCGGCAAAGAAATAAATATGACCCGTGGGGCAAGTCACTGACAGCCCACGGGTCTTTGTTTTAAAGACTGACACGCAACAACCGGGACATCAGTCCCACCAGAAGCTCCATACCGTGGACTTTCCTATAATATCCGCAAGCTTGCCAATAGTGGGGTATGCAGGTCCCTGCTCCACCAGATCGGGGCAGAATCCGAACAGTTCATATGCAGTCTGAAGCGCTTTTTCTTTCGGAACGGGTTTCGGAAGAATAAAGTCCATCCCGTCACCGGTAATTACCGCAGGGACGGCTCCGTACTGTTCAAACCAATATTTTGCCGCAGCCATTGTGTCCTCCGTACCCGGACAGTCGTTCCATCCTCCGGCAGGAACCCAGGCAAAAACCCTCCAGGGATCTTTCACCGGAATACGGGCAAGAATAAGAGGATGAGTCATACCCGACATCGGATCCCATACGGAGCAAAACTGATTCTCAGCCGTTCCACCCTCCATTGTCCCAAGGATATTACGGACCCACTCCGGATCGTATTCAACTCTTTCCCTGCGGCGTTCATCGTACATTCCGTCAAGCACTTCCCGCCCGTCACGGAGTGTTGCCGACAACATTACCGTACGGAATTTTAAGGTCTGTTCCGGATTCACCTGTCCGAATCCGTAGGCATCGCTGCCTATATTCTCTATGATTGTCTGTTCAAGGATCTGATCCTCCCCCGCAATAAGCAGCGGTGTAAATCCCTGTTCTTTGCCCTCAGCCAGAGACTGACGGTAAAACCTCATGACATCTTCTACGTCGTTCATCGGCGACAGACAGGTACAGTTGCACCCGAGCCAGTCAACAAATGCTTTTGTTTGCTCTGATATTTCCATTATCAATGCCTCCTTTATTCCGGTTTATTTATTCTTATTCCCAAACGGGAGTAACCGGTATTTTGTTTTGTCTTTTTGACGCAGAGACTGTGTCCCTACGTCATTGGTCTATGCCTCAACGGTCAGCCCGTCGTAGGTCACTATCATATTTTCTTTTTCAGCAGTTTCCACCAGATCATCATAGGTCGCAAGTCCGTTGTGTGAAAAATGGTTGACGCAAACCTTGGTTCCGCCGTCAATATATCCGTTTTCACGAAGCATATTTCTCATTTTCACGCAACCGGAAAAATTCATATGTGACTTTGACGATTCGGGTTGAAGCGCTTTTGTACAATCCAGTGTCACTATATCGAAATGCGGCCGGCGCTCGGCAAAATACTCCCAGACCTCGGGTTTGAATTCCGTGGTATCATGAGCGTAAAGAAGTGTCTTTCCGTAGCGCTTTACCATATAAATGTACGGACTTTCCGTCCCGTGACTCGCCGGAAGGGCGGTAACGAGAAATTCACCGACCCAGAATGTCTCAAACTCATCCTTGGGATAAATACGGACTTCACTCGCATCGTCGTCCGCATTGAGACTGCTGTAATCGCTGTGACGCAACAGTTCCAGGGCAGGCCTGCTTCCGAAAAGATTGAAAAACTTCGGTCCCTCTTCTATATGGGCATATCCCGGACGGCGGAAAGAGAGGTCGTCGGGATAAAGGTGATCTGAATGGCTGTGGGTTATCAGGCAGTTTTCTATTCTCGAAAGGTCGATGCCGTAGGTCATACTGTGCCAGTATGTATCCGGACCGAAATCTATGAGAAGCTTATCGTCCACCAAAGCCTGACTGCGGGTGCGGAGATTTTTTCCTCCCGCCTGTCTGCTACGGCGGCAAACATCGCACTGACAGAATATTGCTGGCACGCCCTCCGCTGCCGCTGTTCCGAGAAATCTGATCTTCATTTATTCTTCCTGTGCCTTTCCGGCGTCATCTGCGCCCAGGTATTCACCGAGAAAATCAAGGACAGTCTGCTCATAGTCGTCCCGGTGTTCGACATATCCGTAAATGTGCAGAGTATGACTGAAAATTTTTACCGAAGAGACATTACTGTTATCAGCCTCGGCGGCAAGGGTCTGACTGTAGGAATAGGGAAAAACCGAATCGCTGTCGCCGTGCAGGAACAGAAGCTTTTTGCCCGATGCGGCTCGTACGGAGTTCAGCGGTGAGCTTTTTTCCGGGGGAAGGTCGGACATTGACCGGATGAAAAACAGCGTCAGAGACGAAAACAGCCTGTCTTCAATGCCGGTCCAGACCTGAAGCTGAGTCTCAAGATAAGTCTCCAGATCAAGATAAGAACTGTCGGCAATTATTACCTCGACCCGTCCGTCCGGGCATCCCGCATTGACAGCCGCCGCGGCGCCGAATCCCCACCCCATAAGGGCTATGTGTTTCTGTCCCAGCTGTCCGCAGGCGTAATCAACTATCAGCCGCAGTTCCTCAGATTCGGACGCCCCGAAAGTATACTGTCTGCCGGAGGATTCGCCGCATCCGGAATAGTCAAAAACAATTACGTTATATCCGGCTTTTGCTATGGTCCGGGCAAGGAACATACCGCTTATTTCGTTCATTTCCCGGTTACTTTCGTAATTATGGGAAAAAATGACCGTTTTATCGCTTTCCGTCTCATGGAGTGTCTCATCCTCGGTCTGTGCAGGGATAAACCACCCGCGGAGAACATCCCCGTTCTTCAGTCCGGGGACTGAAAATCCCCGACATATCAGCCCGAGTTCGTCTATGCCGTCAAAAATATAATCATAGGAGAGCTCTTTTCTCGGCGGATCAAGAAGACTGCGTGCAGTAAAAAAGCACGTCAGCACAAACCCCACAGCCACGCAAACCGCCACGGCTGCAACGATGACCGAGATTATAAGTCCTGCTCTGTGACCTTTCCCTGTTTTCCTCATCTCAATACTTACTCATATCGCTTCCGTCCATCATGCGGAAGCCTTTGGCAGAGAGCAGCCCCGTTGCCTCGTCGGTATCTTCGACCCGCATGATCACGAAGGCTTTTCCGCTGACCTTGCTTACAAAAGCGTACATGTATTCAATATTCACCTTTCCCTCATCGAGGGTCTTCAGAGCAAGATCAAGCCCGCCGGTGACATCGGCAATCTCAACGCCTATGACATTTGTTCTTGATACCGTGAAGCCTTCTTCCACAAGAGCCTTCTGCGCGACCTCCGGATCGTCAACGATCAGACGAAGAACGCCGAAGGATGATGTGTCCGCAAGGCAAAGCGCACGGATGTTGATCTCCTTCCGGGACAGTACTTCGGTTATGGCAGCAAGCCGCCCCTCCCGGTTTTCGACAAAAACGGATACCTGAGAAACAAACATACAATAACTCCCTTCGCCCTTATTTAAGTTTACGGTTATCTATTATTCTCTTGCTTTTGCCTTCCTCACGCCCTATGCTCTTGGGTTCCACAAGTCTCACAGTCACCGCCACACCGAGAGTGTTCTGGAGTGAATTACGGAGCTTCTGTTCAAGAGCCTGGATACTGCGGACTGAGTCGGATATAAGCTCCGGAGCCATTTCCACCCGGACTTCCATCGTGTCGAGGTTGTTTATTCTGTCCACGACTATAACGTAATACGGGCTTACACCCTTTATATTCAGCAGCACATTTTCCACCTGTGACGGGAACACGTTTACACCGCGGATAATAAGCATATCGTCGGTTCTGCCGCAGGGTTTTGTCATGCGTACAAGAGTTCTGCCGCACTCGCATTTTTCGTAATTGAGCCGGGCAATGTCGTGGGTACGGTAACGGATCAGAGGCAGTGCCTGTTTTGTCACGCAGGTGAAAACCAGTTCTCCCTCCTCACCGTCGGGAAGGGTCTCACCGGTATCAGGATCTACTATCTCCGGGATAAAGTTATCCTCGTGAATATGCATCCCCTTCTGCATATGACACTCACACGCAACACCGGGACCGGCTATTTCGGAAAGACCGTAGATGTCATACGCCTTTATCTTCAATCGGTCCTCGATCTCCCGCCGCATCTCCTCTGTCCAGGGTTCGGCGCCGAATATACCGGCACGGAGTTTCAGATCCTCGGGTCTGAAACCGTTTTCACGGAGAGCCTCACTCAGATACAGAGCATATGACGGAGTGCAGCACAGCACCGTGGAACCGAAATCCTTGAATATGTTTATCTGTCTGGCCGTATTTCCGGTAGAAACGGGTACCACTGTTGCGCCGAGTTTTTCAACACCCGCATGAATCCCCAGACCGCCGGTAAAAAGTCCGTATCCGTATGAGATATGGAAAATATCGTCCCGGCTTGCGCCTATGGACACAAGATCCCGGGCGACACATTCAGACCACATCTCAAGGTCATCCCTGGTATACCCGACCACGGTCTGTTTACCGGTGGTACCGGAGGAGGCATGAATACGAACGACCTCACTCATGGGTGCGGCAAACATTCCGAAGGGGTATGTATCCCTCAGATCGGTCTTGTAGGTAAAAGGGAGTTTTTTCAGATCATCAATGGTATTTATATCCTCCGGACGGATTCCGGCTTCATCCATTCTCTTCCGGTACAGACTGACGTTATTGTAAACTCTCTCCACGGTGGCGCGGAGTCTCTTTGCCTGAAGGGCAGACATCTCGTCCCGGGACATCGTTTCTATTTTTTCGTTGTAGTACATTTCCTTTTCCTCTCTGCTTCAGTTCCGCGGACTCAATAGTCTGCGCCGGCGTTGAAAGCGTCCTTGTTTATCTGTATGAACCGGGGCTTTACAAGCTCCTCTATGGACTTTTCAAACAAAGCCCGGTCAATGCCGAGGAATTTTGACGCAACGCCGAGAAGGACAACGTTGACAGCCTTGCTGCTTCCGCATTTTTCCGCGAGAGAAAGTGCGTCCACCGCCACAAGGTCAACACCCATACCGTGAATGGTTTCGGGTATCTGCGACGGGTACTCTGCCGCACCGGTAATAACGGGCATGGGATCTATCTTCTGAGTGTTCATTATCAGCTTCCCGCCGGGGGCAAGATAAGGCAGACTCCTCGCCGCTTCAAGCTGTTCAAAAGCGAGGATAACATCAGCAGTTCCCTTTTCGATTATGGGAGACGAGACTTTGTCTCCGTAGCGGACATATGTAACAACGCTTCCTCCCCGCTGTGACATTCCGTGTACCTCGGAGATTTTCACGTCGTATCCCAGTTCTGTCAGGGTATGCCCCAGAAGACGGCTTGCCAGCAGGGTTCCCTGTCCGCCGACGCCGACAATCATAATATTTTTTGTCATTTTACTATACCTCCGAATTTGCACAGCTTCATGCACAGTCCGCATCCGACACACAGTGTGTGGTCGATATTCACTTTTCCGGTGGATCTGTCCACAGAAATGGAGGGACAGCCGAGTTTCATGCAGAGTTTACAGCCGCGGCACTTTTCCTTATCCACGGAAAACGGAGGATTTATCGTAGCCTTTTTAATCATTATACAGGGGCGGCGCGCAATGATAACGGAGGGTTCTTCCGCTTCAAGTTCGGCCTTTATCAGCTTTTCAAGCTCATCCACTTCCTGCGGATCGATAACCGATACCCTTTTTATCCCGACGGCATGGCAGAGCGCCTCCACGTCGACGGAGGTGGTCATATCCCCTTTCAGGGTCACTCCGGTGGTGGGATTCTGCTGATGGCCGGTCATTCCGGTGATGGAATTGTCGAGAATTATCACTGTGCTGTTACTGCGGTTGTAAGCAATATTTACAAGCCCGGTTATTCCCGAATGGATAAAAGTGGAATCGCCGATGACCGCTACAGTGCGTTTATTGTCGTCGGATGCCTTCGTAAAGCCGTGGATTCCGGAAACGGAATAGCCCATACATACCGTGGCATCTATGGAATTGAGGGGTGCGGCGGAACCGAGGGTATAGCAACCGATGTCCCCGTTGACGGTCAGTCCCATTTTCTTGAGGACATAAAACACTGCGCGGTGAGGACATCCGGAGCACATTACCGGAGGTCTTACGGGGAGCTTTTCGGGATACTCCCTGAAAGAAGGAGCCTTTCCGAGAAGTTTCTGAGCGATCATGGAAACATTTATTTCTCCGATAAGGGGGAAAACGTCCTTACCCGAAACCTCAAGCCCCAGAACACGGCAGTGGTTTTCTATAACAGGATCAAGTTCTTCGATAACGTAAACCTTTTTGTGCTCAGCACAGAATTTCTTTATCATTTCCGAAGGCAGAGGATGAACCATACCCAGTTTGAGATAGCTCACGCTGTCGCCCAATGCCTCTTTGGCGTACTGATAGCAGGCTCCTGAGGTTATAACTCCGGTATCGGAGCCGTTTTCTTCGACTCTGTTTGCACCGAAGGTCTCGGCAAAGCCGGCAAGGGCAAGCATCCGCTCTTCCACCGCGACATGGCGGGGACCGGCGTTTGCGGGTACCATAACAAATTTTGCCGCGTTCTTCTCGTATTTTTTTACACCCACATCGTTTCTTTCGCCCTCAGTCACAAGGCTCTGGGAATGAGCCACCCGTGTGGTGAGACGGAGCAGGACGGGAGTGTCGAATTTTTCGGAAATATCATAAGCCGCTTTGACAAAGTCACGGCATTCTCCGGAATCGGAGGGTTCAAGCATGGGAAGTTTCGCGGCTATGGCATAGTTCCGGGAGTCCTGTTCGTTCTGCGAAGAGTGCATCCCGGGATCATCCGCCACGGCAATGACAAGTCCGGCATTTACGCCGGTATAAGAGGAGGTGAAAAGCGGGTCAGCAGCAACGTTGAGTCCCACATGTTTCATTGCGGCAAAACTTCTCGCGCCGCCGATACTCGCGCCTATGGCAACCTCCACAGCAACCTTTTCATTCGGAGCCCATTCCGCATACATATCGTCGTATTCTGCGGAAAACTCGGTTATCTCGGTACTCGGGGTTCCGGGATAAGAGGAAATGATTCGGCAGCCGGCTTCATAAAGTCCACGGGCAACCGCTTCATTCCCCAAAAATAATCTTTTCATCTGTTTTCAGTTGATCCTTCCTTCGTTCCGGACAGGATCCTCTCCCTTTTTTGAATATCCTCACTGATTATACAATAAAATGCCCGTAAAATCAATGGTATATTTCTAAACTTTTTTTACAGGTTAAAACGACACCGTTTCGTAACATATATATCGTATAATGGGGAAAAATTTGTGTTTTCGGAGGAAATATGCGCAGTTTAAGGATCCTCGACACCACGTTGCGGGACGGAGAACAGGCCCCCGGCTATTCCATGAATGCCAGGGAGAAGATCGAGGTCGCCCGTCAGCTTGAGAAACTCGGGGTAAATACCATTGAAGCCGGCTTTGCGGTAATAAGCAAGGGCGACTCGGACAGCGTTGCCCGGATAGCGAAAGAAGTCCGGAACGTGCAGGTATGCTCCCTCGCCAGAGCCCTGCGCAAAGATATAGACGCGGCGGCGGAAGCGGTAAGAGCGGCGGCATATCCGATGATACACACTTTTCTCGCCACGAGTGATATTCATCTTGAGTACAAGCTCCATAAAACGAGAGCTCAGGCTCTGGAAAATATCGCCGAAGCGGTCAATTACGCCAAGAAATTCGTGTCAGAGGTGGAGTTTTCCGCGGAGGACGCGACAAGAACAGACATAGATTTTCTCTGCCGTGCCGTAAGTACGGCGATCAGGGCGGGAGCAACCGTCATAAACATTCCCGACACCGTAGGCTACGCCACGCCGGAAGAAATGGCATACAGGATAAAATACCTTAAGGAACATGTTGAAAACATGGACAAGGTGATCCTTTCCGTACACTGCCACGATGACCTCGGTCTCGCGGTGGCAAACAGCCTCTCCGCCGTTGAGGCGGGCGCACAGCAGGTTGAGGGAACAATAAACGGAATAGGCGAGCGTGCGGGAAATGCGGCTCTCGAAGAAATAATAATGACTCTCAACACCAGAAAAGAGCATTACGGAGTGGAGACTTCCGTGGACACCAGGCAGATAGCCCGGACCTCAAAACTGTTGCAGATGGTGACGGGCATAAACGTCTCCCCCAGCAAAGCGATAGTGGGAGCCAATGCCTTTCTGCACGAATCGGGCATACATCAGCACGGGGTCATGGAAAATCCCCTGACCTACGAAATAATGACCCCGGAATCCATCGGGGCGGCAAACTACAACACCCTTATCATCGGCAAGCACAGCGGCAGACACGCCTTCGACGCGAAGATAAAAGAACTCGGCTATGAACTCAGCGACGATATGCTCCAGGCGCTGTTCGAAGATTTCAAAGCCCTTGCGGACAAGAAAAAAGACATTCACGACCGGGATATCGAGGCGCTGATACTGAAGGGCAAAGCCAAGTATGAAGAACACATGTTCAAGCTTGTGCATTTCGTTATAACCTGCGGCGATGCCTTTTCAACCATAGCGTCCGTGTCCATTGAACAGGACGGAAAAGTTGCCGAGGGAGTTTCGGACGGTGACGGACCTATCGATGCCGCATTCAAAGCAATTGAAAAGATCATAGGACTGCATTTCATGCTTGTGGAATTCTACATAACCGCCGTCACCGGGGGTAAGGACGCTCAGGGTACGGCGAAGGTAAGACTGCGTTACGGAGACAAGGAAGTAACCTCCGTGGGCATTTCCACCGATATTGTGGAAGCGAGTATTTATGCCTATCTCAACGCCGTAAACGAACTCGTGCCGGAGCTTAAAATAGAGATCTGACCGGAAGGTGCAATGATGAAGATAACCACTTTTGACACGACCCTCAGAGACGGAGCGCAGAGCGAAAAGGTTCTGTTTTCCGTCAATGACAAGTTGCGCATAGTCATATTGCTGGACAAACTCGGAATAGATTTCATCGAAGTGGGCAACCCTGTATTTAACGGGGCTGAAGCGGATTTTCTGGAAAAACTCAAAGGGATAAATCTCAGCCGGTCAAAGCTTGTGATGTTCGGAAGTACGAGAAAAGCGGGGATAAAGTGCGAGGACTCCCCTGTTCTGAACTGTCTTGGTTCTCCGGACTCTCCCGAATATTGCTCCGTGTTCGGAAAAGCCTGGTCACTGCACGTCCGGGACGTTCTGAGAACGACGGAGGAAGAAAACCTGAACATGATCCGTGAAAGCGTGGAATTCCTCGTTTCGCGAGGCAAAAAAGTCTTTTTTGACGCGGAACACTTCTTTGACGGATATATCAACGACAGTGAATATGCCATGAAAACGGTCTGCGCCGCCGTAGAAGCGGGATGCCATGCCGTTATTCTCTGTGATACAAACGGCGGTACATTTCCCGATAAAATCGAAAGGATAACCGCTGAAGTGGCAAAGCTTTGTTCCGTACCGGTGGGAATACACTGCCATAACGACACCGGGCTTGCGGTGGCAAGCACCATGTCTGCGGTTACGGCGGGGGCTGAAATAATTCAGGGGACACTGAACGGTATAGGCGAGCGTTGCGGAAATACGAATCTCTCCACCGTCATTGCCAACCTTCAGCTCAAATCCGGTTTTGATCTGCTGGGACAGAGGATAGCTCTTCTGAGCCGTATCAGCCGGAGCGTTGCGCAGATAACAAACATAAACACCGACGGAATGCCCTATGTCAGCCGCAATGCCTTTGCGCACAAGGCGGGAATGCACGCCGATGCGGTGCTTAAAAACCCGCACACCTTTGAACATATAGACCCCGCAACCGTGGGAAACAAGCGAAACCTGCTCATTTCCGAAATGAGCGGAAAAAGCATTATATATCCATACGTTCACCGTATAGACCCCACGGTGGAAAAGGACAGTCCGGTCATGGACAGGATTCTCGCCACGATAAAACAGAAGGAATCCGAAGGCTACCGCTATGAAGAGGCACAGGCCTCCCTTGACCTCCTGATAAAGAAGCATCTGGGACTTTTCAAACCGCATTTCACGATAGAAAAATTCAAGCTCATTGCCGAACAGTCCACTGCGGATTCCCCCGACGGATGCAACTATGCCTTTATCAAGGTATCGGTCGACGATACCATTGAAATTGCCGCAACAGAAAGCGACGGTCCGGTTCATGCCCTTGATGAGGTCATGAAAAAAGCACTGCATGTCATATACCCCTCACTGAGCGACACCCGGCTGACGGACTACAAGGTCCGGGTTCTTGACAGCAGAAGTTCGACCGGAGGTAAGGTTCGGGTATACATAGAATCCACCGACGGACACGAGACCTGGGGAACGGTCGGGGTGTCCACAGACATTATCGAGGCTTCCAAAACCGCCCTCGCGGATGCGGTGGAGTACAAACTGGATATGGAGGAACAGGCTTGAAGAAAATATCCTTTATTCTCTGTATTATTCTGTGCATTGCGCTGATTGCCGGTTGCGACACGGAAAAGGATGTGATTTCAGCGACGGATCTCCCATCAGAAACAATGACGGAACCGGTGACAGAGATACAAACCGAACCCGTGACGGAAGCGGAAACCGACGCTCCGACGGAAAAAGAAACTGAAGGAGAAACCGAAGCTCCGGCGGAAACTGGCACGGAAATGCCGACGCAAATCCCCACGGAACCGGAAACGGAAGCCCTGACCACGGTAACGGTGCAAAAGCCAACGGAACCGGAGACGGATACGGAGATCCCGACAGATGTTCCAACCGAACCGGAGAATACGGGGGACACAGAATGCGGGGATGAAACAGACCCCGAAAAGGAAGAAAAGCCGAAAAAATACTTTACCCTCAGCTTTGATGACGGTATTACCCAGGATGAAAAAATAATGGAGATACTGCGCAGATACAACGTCAATTGCTGTACCTTCAACATCAACACCGGACTTCTCGGCGAAAGCTGGGACTGGGTGGCGGACGCCGTGGGAAAACAGGGACTCACCCATAAAAGATACACCGAACAGCAGATCCGAAGCGGAGTGTACGATGGCTTCGATGTTCAGGTTCATTCACTGAACCATGTATCCCTGAAATCCCTCGACTGGTCCATACCCGAACTGACGGATCAGATACAGACGGATGCGGACAACATATTCGACATGACCGGAATCCGCCCGGTGGGGATGGCCTGGCCGGGAGGAAACACAGAGTTCACGAAGCGGACCATAGAACTTATACTGGAAAACACCGACATCCGCTTTGCGAGAGGTACGGTATCGACCTACTCTTTCAGGCTTCCGCAGCATTTCATGATCTGGAACCCCACCTGTTCCATAACGGATAAGAGACTTGAAATGCTTACGAAAAAGTTTATCCGGGACAACAGCGACACTGAAAAGATATTTTTTGTCTGGGGACACGGCTACGAATTGGACGCATACGACCTGTACGACGAATTGGAACAGCTTGTAAAAACCATGTCCGAAGCGGAGGACGTGATCTGCGTGACAAACACCGAATTTTACGAACTCTTCAAGGACCGTATTCCGTCATGGAAATAATCCTTTTACACAAAAAACCGCCCATAGGGCGGTTTTTGCTGTTAATAATTAAAAACCGAAATGATATACCGCAGGATCACGGCAAATTCAGTCCTTGTTTTCGGATCTGTCGCAAACCTGCTCCGGGGAACCGGAAGCTTCTGCATCCTCTCCGATAACGACCGTCGGAATGAAATTCCGGGCGAATCTGCCCTGTCCCCTTCCCTTGACATAGAAAAATCCGATAATACTAAAGATCACCGCACCGATAAAATTGACGAACAGATCCTTCATCGTATCTATAAGTCCGATATCCAGGTATCCACCTACTCCGAGAGGCTCGCCGTTTATGTACACCTCGGTGATATTTTCTATTCCCACCGCGATATTTTTACCCGTGGGGTTAAGATCAACGGAGTATATTGCGCTGATTACGGTATCTTTCTGCATATCCGTATGGAAAATCATATCTCCGCCAAACTCAAAAAACTCCCAGAGAACACCAATGGTCATGGAAAAACAGAACGCGACTATAGCCATGTACAGGGGCGAGAGCCGGAAGGTCATGCGCTCGGTACGGTTAAACATATCCACCAGGGAAAAGCCTATTGCCGCGCAAAGGAAACCGTTGACCGTATGCAGCATAGTGTCCCAATGGGGAACTTTAAGATAATAGCATTGCAATTCACCGAGTATCTCAGCGGCAAAAATAAACAGCAGAATGATAATTTCAAGGGTCCGGGGCAATTCAATGCCGAAATTTTCCTCGGCAAAAAACGGTATGATGAAAAGAACAAGAGTCAGCACGCAATAAAAAAGGTTTTCATAGTTGCACCGCAGTACGGCGACTACTGCGGACAGAACAACGAAGATTCGAAGGATTACATACACAGTAAAGGTGACTTTATCCTCCTTTATGCGGGCATTGAGATTTTTTAACCGTGATTTTTTCATATTACCTCCTCAGGGTTGACTTCCAGGCGAAAAAAGTGTATAATTACAGTATAAAACAAATGAACACGGAGAATCAGATGAATATAGCAGTCGTAACCGGAGCAAGTTCCGGTATGGGGAAAGAATTCGCAAAAGCCCTGGACAAAACCGGGGCGTATCAGCAGATATGGGTGATCGCCCGCCGCAAAGAAAGACTTGACCTGCTTGCGGCTGAACTGAAAACCCCCGTCAGAGTCATAGGTCTTGACCTGACGGACCCGGTCAGTTTTAAAGACTATGCATCACTTCTCGAAAACGAAAGACCGAACGTGGTCACCCTCGTAAACTGCAGCGGCTTCGGGAAATTCGGGACATATGCGGATATTCCCCTGTGCGAAAGCCTGAACATGATAGATCTCAACTGCAAAGCCGTTGTACAGATGACGGAGCTGACACTTCCGTATATGAGCAAAGGCTCGGACATAGTCAACCTGGATTCCCTGTCGTCTTTTCAGCCCGTTCCCTATCTTAACGTATATGCCGCAACAAAGGCCTTTGTACTAAGCTATTCCAGAGCGCTGAACCGAGAACTGAGTCCGCGTGGGATACGGGTCATGGCGGTCTGTCCGGGATGGGTCAGAACAGAATTCTTTGACAGAGCAACCGTAACCGACGAAAAAGCCGTGACCTATTTCAATGTGACATATTCCCCGGAACAGGTCATCGCAACGGCAATGAAGGACCGGGCGAAAAAGAAAGATGTCTCCGTTCACGGTCTTCCGGTGAAAATGCAGGTACTGCTGGTAAAGCTCCTGCCCCACCGTTTTGTAATGAACACATGGCTTCGTCAGCAAAAACACCGGGATTGCCTAAAATAAACGTCCGGACACGATACGAGCCCGACAGGAACAGCCCTGCCGGGCTCTTTTTCTGCTAAAAAGCCGATTCAGTCAGGATCAGTCAAACTCATAGACGACTTTCTCAGTAGTCACGAGTTTTGCAAGTTTGGAAACATAAATAACAGTGAGAATACACTGCAATCCGGCATAAACGATGCTTGCGCCGGCAATTATCATCATCGCATCCTTGCTGGATATGGGGTCAGCCATAAGGAAAATTCCCACCGCAACGGAAAGTATGGAGGCCGCGAGAAGAGCCCACCATGCCCGGAAACCGAAGCGTTTGGCGTCAATTGCGGTCTGAAGTTTGAAAGCACCCGCAACCACAATACCGAGACCTACGGCAAACACAAAAACCGTAAGTACCTTTTCCGCAAATACCGCAAGAAGAACACCTGCGGCAAGGGTAGCAAAGCCAAAGGAAAAATCGTAGCGGAAAGGCGCACGGACGGTCTTATCCTTAAAATAACCGATGACCTTTATCGCACCGAGACAAACAAGAACCAATGCCGCCGCATAACAGAGGACAAGCGAGGAGATTTTCGGATAAACAATTATTGCAATTCCGAGAACCACAAGAGCGGCAGACAACCCGATGTAAGCCCACTTGGCTTTTTTGATCCATGTCATATACTGTTTCCTCCTAAAATAAGGCTGCCACAAAAAATTCGGCAGTAATTTGTTGACCGGGTAACATATAGATGATATAATAATACAGGGATTTTGCCGTTGTGCAACAGGATTTTCGGCACAGCCGCAGGATCCGGAAACGGCTTTTCTGCACCGTTTCAACGGGAAAAGTGCCATGCCGGATGAAGGCACTACGTGTATCCCGCCGGAAGCAGGTATGCTTGCTCTCACGGACATTTTTACGATGCCGTCAACAGCATGGCAAGCCGATGATGCCGGCGAAAAGCGAAGCTTTGCATATGCGAGGCATTCGCCATGTTATTATAACACTTTTTTCTACCATAATCAAGCAGAAGGACAAAAAAACTTTCGGCAGCGAAATGACTTTTTTGTTACAAAAACAAAAATAAGAGAGGATTCCGGCGACGGATGAAAGGAGACGACAAAATGAGAAAAAACGAAGATTTTTTGCTTGACAGCTATGCAGACTTTGCCTCTGCGGGTCTTATGACCGACCCGGAGCTTTACACCAGGCTCAACGTTAAACGGGGGTTGCGCGATCTAAACGGTAAGGGCGTACTTACGGGACTTACGAACATTTCGGAGGTGGTCGCGAAAAAAGTCGTGGACGGAGAAGAAAAGCCATGCCACGGCAAACTCTATTACAGAGGGATAGATGTCAACGACATAGTCAACGGTTTCCTTTCCGAAAACAGGGCGGGATTCGAAGAAACGGTATATCTGCTGATATTCGGGCATCTTCCCACAAAGGAGCAGTACGATGACTTCCGCAGTCTTATGGCATCCTACCAGCAACTTCCCGAGGACTTCATAAGAAGCACCATTCTTTCCTCCCCGAGTAAAGATATGATGAACGCACTGTCCAAAGGTGTTCTCACCCTGTATTCCTACGATGATGCGGCAGACGACGTATCAATCAAAAACGTCATCCGTCAGTGTCTGCAGCTCATTTCCAGATTCCCGGGGCTTTGTGTTTATGCCTACCATGCCTATCGGCATTACCACAAGCAGAAGAGCCTTGTTATCCACAACCCGGATCCGAAGCTTTCCATTTCGGAAAACACTCTGCGGATGCTCCGTCCGAATAAAGAATACTCCCCCCTTGAGGCAAGAATACTTGATCTTGCCCTCGTTCTCCACGCCGAACACGGAGGCGGAAACAACTCCACATTTACCACCCACGTAGTCACCTCCTCCGGAACCGACACTTACTCCTCCACTGTCGCCTCCCTCGGATCCCTTAAGGGCCCCCGCCACGGTGGGGCAAATACCAAGGTCGTAAGAATGTTCGATGACATGAAAAAAACTGTGGAAAACGTCCACGATGACGGGCAGATCTGCGATTATCTCAACAAACTTCTGAATAAAGAGGCCTTTGACGGTTCGGGGCTGATATACGGTGTTGGACACGCGGTGTACTCCCTGTCGGACCCCAGAGCTGTGATCTTCAAGAAATACGTCAGACAACTGGCTGAGGAAAAAGGTCTGCTTGAAGACTTCGATATGTACGAGAGAACCGAACGGCTTGCACCTGAGGTGATCTCGGCGCACAGGAAAATGTACAAAGGCGTCAGCGTGAACGTAGACTTCTACTCCGGCTTCGTGTACCGTATGCTGGGACTTCCCGAAGAACTTTTCACTCCGCTTTTCGCTATAGGAAGAATTGCGGGCTGGTCCGCGCACAGAATTGAAGAAATCGTAAACAACGGCAAAATAATCCGTCCCGCTTATCAGTCAATAGCCCCTCACCGGGAATATGTGGCAATGTCAGACAGGTAAAACATCACCCTACAATCCGGGAAAAGTCCGTACAGGGCTTTTCCCTTTTCCGTTTTACGGACGTGTAAATTTAATAAATTATTCAATTAATTCTGTTGAATTGACGGCAAATTTGTGATATACTATATGAAACATAAAAAGTGAGAGGTATTTGAAATGGAAAAGAAAAACATCGCATGGTCCGAACTCGGCTTCGGATATATGCAGACAGACAAAAGATACGTTTCCTTCTACAAGGACGGCGCATGGGACAACGGCGCGCTGGTGTCCGACCCCAACGTGGTTATCAATGAATGTGCCGGAGTTCTTCAGTATGCGCAGACCTGCTTTGAAGGACTGAAAGCATATACCACCGAGGACGGGCACATCGTTACCTTCCGTCCCGACCTGAACGCGGAAAGAATGATGCAGTCCGCCGAAAGACTGGAAATGCCCGTATTTCCCAAGGAAAGATTCATCGACGCGGTGACTCAGGTAGTTGCCGCAAACGAAGCGTACGTTCCGCCCTACGGTTCCGGAGCCACACTGTACATTCGTCCTTATATGTTCGGCTCAAACCCCGTTATCGGCGTAAAACCCGCTACTGAATATCAGTTCAGAATACTTGTTACTCCTGTCGGCCCCTACTTCAAGGGAGGAGTCAAACCCCTCCATCTCCGCATAAGCGACTTTGACAGAGCCGCGCCCCACGGCACGGGTCATATCAAAGCCGGTCTTAACTACGCGATGAGCCTTCACGCTATCGTTTCAGCCCATAAAGAGGGTTATGACGAAAACATGTACCTTGACGCCGCAAGCCGTACAAAAATAGAAGAAACCGGCGGCGCAAACATAATCTTCGTCACTAAGGACAACAAGGTCGTCACTCCCAGATCCTCAAGCATCCTGCCCTCCATCACCAGACGCTCCCTTACATATGTGGCTAAGGAATATCTGGGACTTGAGGTAGAGGAAAGAGACGTTTACCTGAGCGAAGTGCCTGATTTTGTCGAATGCGGTCTGTGCGGAACGGCAGCGGTCATCTCCCCCGTGGGAACGCTGGACGACCACGGAAAGATAATAACCTTTGCCAACGGAGCAACGGAAATGGGTCCTGTCACAAAGAAATTGTACGAAACTCTTACCGGAATCCAGATGGGACGGGTCAAAGCTCCCGAAGGCTGGATCAAGGTTATAAAATAAACTTCAAAACAACAGTAAGGAGACTTTTGAAAGTCTCCTTATTTTTATATGAAATTTCCGTAAACAGGAAAATTTTTATTGATTTTCTACAATAAATATGATATAATCGTAATAACTTCATACAAACGGAGGATGTCCCTTGTTAAGTTTTTTGCTCGGAGTGCTCCGCCTTGCGGGGCTTGCGATAATCTATGCGGGAATTCCCGCGATAATCCTTATCGAATTCGTATTGCCTGCACTTATTTACTTTTTCTCCCGGGCCGTACTGTTTTTCCGTTTTGCATTCAGTAAAGGCAGTTTCCGCCCGGTGGGTCCGCTCAGTTTCATATTTCCGAATACAAAGGGGAAACCCGACGCACTCATTCTTTCGGCAAATAAACTCTATGCTGTAAAACTGCTTTCTCTCCGGAAGCTCCGGAGTACCGTAACCTTTACCTCCCCCGAAAAATGGGAGGTTTCCAGATATATTCCGGACACCTCAAAGGCGAAAGAAAGCGCATTGGCGAAAACGGTACATAAGCTTCAAAGGCGTAACTACACAAAAAAAGCGCCTTCGGGACTGATCAAATATGTCGCAGCCATAAATCGTGCCCTCGACGGAGAGCAGATTGACTGTGTCCCGGTATATCTTTTCAATCCGGGAATAAAGCTTGTGAGGACGGCGGATCATGTGGAGCTGGTAAACGGAGATGTTACCTTTTACGGAGCCGTCGTTGCGGAGAGTATATATCCCGAAAGAATAAAAGAAAGCATTGAAAACCCGGTAAAAAGGGCTGAAATAATGAAAAAGGCTGTTTCGGCTCTGAGAGGGAAGCACATATCCGGAGAAAAAGGAGAAAACAGATGAAGTTATTTTTTGACCCCATAAAGATGCAGGAAAATGAGTCTGAACTTGACAAATGTGTGGCGGCTGATCTCCGGCTCGATGACATTCTTCACGGACTTATCTCGGATAAAGAAATGGAAACGGCGGCAAAAAAGGTTCTTATGCAGTTTTGCCGCGATGAAAGTATAATCGACTACCGCCAGCAGATAGTATACGATCTTATCGGGAATGACGGGGTTTTCCGCCTGTTTTCAGACCTCCGTGACGGACTTGTGCAGCTGAACGAACTTTATCAGATGAATATGTTCAGACAGATTCCGGAGACCAGGGCGCTGAAAACATTTCTTATAACCGAAAAATTCACCCGTATATACTCACGTCTGCTGGCAAAGGCTGAAGACACAGACACCTCAGAGCTCTCTCCGGCATTTTCACAGATTATCACCGATATTCGTGACACCGACAGGAAAGCCGAACTTGACAGAATGGAAAAAGATGTCAGAGCCATGAGAGAAGGGCTGAAAAAACTTGAGTCCGTCCGGTTCAACCGTTTCTTTTCCAGGGGGCAGAATATCGAAAACAGCATAATGCCCGCCACGGAAGAACCGTCCCTGACAAAGCATATATCAGACCTCGCCGCAGGACTGGGGCTTGACGTAAACGAAGCAAACGTATGCGCGCTCCAGGTAAGCCGGGAGCTGACACGTCCGGTATTCCTCGCGTTGCACGAAGAGTACAAAGACGTTTTCGACGGCATAGAGCGCTTTCACTCGGAATATGAGAAAACCTTTGACGGTGAATGGCTTGATCTGATACCAAAACTCAGTGCCGTAATAGCCTTCGCCCTTATTTTCCGTAAGCTCAAGGCATCCGGATTTCCCGTAACAAAAGGTAAAACCGCTGTCAACACTGAAATTGAAGGGCTATACAGCCTTGCCCTTGCCTCGAAAGGCGCAACTCCCGGGCAGGTCGTATGCAACGATTTAAATACAACTCCGGACAGGAAATTCTTCTTTATTATGGGTCCCAATGCCGGAGGAAAAACCGTTTTTCTTTCCGCGCTGGCGATGTGCAGACTCATGTTCCAGGGGTGCGGGATCGTTCCCGCAAAATCGGCGAAAATACGTATTGTCAGACGGCTTTTCACCCATTTTCCCGTGGAAGAGTACAACGATGAAAGCGGACGGCTTGTGGAAGAGCAGAATCGGGTAGACAAAATCCTCGCCGCAGTCGGCAACGGAGACTGTGCGGCATTCTTCAACGAAACCTACTCGTCAACAAAGGCGGACGTGGCATACCGGTTATCCTCGGAGCTGTGTGAAAACGTCCGGAAACATGATGTTGAAGGACTTTTCGTTACCCATCTGCATTCTCTGAAGGACTATGCAACCTCAACGGAACAGCAGGCGCCGCATATAGGAATACTCACTGCCGCCAAGGACGGCAGGACGGGACAGAGAACGTACAGAATAGTACCCATGACCAGTCAGAATTCTTCGTTTGCGGAAGATATACTTGAAAAATACGGTATGACTGCGGCACAGATGTTCCAACGCCTGAAACTCAAGAAGGAGGGCAGATAAATGCTTCCGGAATTTGACCTTTTATACAAAAATCCGAAAAAAATATCACCTTCGAAGCAACTGGATATGGCTATGGAAAGCCTTCTTCTGAAAGAGACCGTGGACCTTCTGACAGTCAATCCGATATACCGGAGACAGATATTTGAATTGTTACGCTATCCGGAACAGGACCGGGAAAATCTCGTATGGAGGCAGCAGGCACTGGCAGATTTTGAAGCAAATGAAAGTCTGTTGCATGAATTTGAAAAAATCCATGAAAAGGATCTTCAGCTTCAGGAATCAATGAAGCTTCTCAAACGCAGTTTTTCCGAAATACAGACCTCGGGAAATAAATCCAGAACCTCCAACAAGGATTCTGCCGTATCCACGATAAAGACCCTTGCCGACTGCGTCGATAAAGCCCTGGGACTGTATACTGCTTATAAAACCGCCTTCGGCAGGGCTAAAGTAAAATCTGAAATATTCACCGGAATGAAGAGTTTCGTGGAGGAAATGACGGAAAGACCCGAATTCGGTGAACTCTCGGCTCTTTCCTCAGAACTTTTCGAATCCGTGGACCTGAGCACGTCTTACGTCATACTTGCAAAGATCGATGAGTACCTTCGGATATGTGACTGCGAAATGTTCATGCTTTCCTCCGACCCTTACTGCTACGGGGAAAACTCGGGATCGAGAAAAGACAAATCCCTCCCGGTGGCTTTCATAGGCTTTGAGCAGGAATCGGACAGCCAGCTCAGTTTTTTTGCGGAACGGAGCATGGTGAAGCTGACAAACCTGCTGCAATCAGTGGTCACCCAGCTCAGGCAACCTTTTGAAAAACTGGCGGACGGGTTCTTTTTCTATGATTTTGCTTTTATATACAAGAGAAAACTGGCGGACCTCGGACTCCCCTGCTGTACACCGGAATTCAATGAAAAAGGATGCAGATTTGAATGCAGAAATATTTATGACCTGTGGTTCGCGCTGAAACAGCGTCAAAAAGACCCTCTTGCCGTTCCGGGGAAAACGCTTGTACCCAACGATGCCATTCTGACTGAGGACTGTCCCGTTTGTGTGATCTCAGGCAGGAACAATGCGGGAAAAACGGTATTTCTGAGAGCAATAGGACTGATACAGGTTCTGGCTCAGTCCGGACTTCCCGTTCCCTGCACCGAAGCTTTAGTCACCCCTGCAGCAACGGTATTCGCGTATTTCACCGCCCTGGATATAGGTCAGGGGCGGTTTGAAGAGGAAGTGGAGACCTGTTCCGGATTCCTGGATGTGATGCAGCCGAACGATCTGCTCCTGTTCAACGAAGTATACCAATCCACGGCATACGACGAGGGTTCTGAGGCACTCTCGGAATTCATGACAATGGCGGCACTTTGCGGCGCGAAAACCGTTGCGGTGACCCACCTGCCGGATATCCGCGGAAATATGGAAAAGCTACGGAAAGAATACGGATTCAAAGGGACCGTGTCCTACCTCAAAGCGGAGGAAAAAGACGGAAAGGCTACCCACAGATTCGTTTCCGATGTGGAATAGGTCCCGGGGCACGGCACGAAAGATACATATGCAGCACGGCGGACAGCAAAAACTGTCCGCCGTTTCCGTTTCAAATCATTATCTTACTATGCCGTAAATAAGAGGTTTCTTTTCAGGCTCGGAATCACCGATATTTACCGCGGCAAGGAACTTTGCCGCCGCTTCGGAAACAGGTCTCCGTCCTCCGGCGTAGAGCGTACAGAGTACATCACCCTTTTTCACCCTGTCACCGGTCTTTCGATGAAGAACTATTCCCGCAGAGAAATCTATCTTATCTTCCTTCGATGCCCTTCCTGCACCGAGTATGACACTTGCGGATCCGATCTGCTCCGCATCCATGGAGGTAATATAACCGTCCCTATCACAGACCACATCATACTCAACCTCTGCCTTCGGGAAAAGGGACGTATCCCGAATATACCTGATATCCCCACCCTGCGCGGCGATCCATTCAAGCATCGTCTCATAGGCTTTTGCAGAATCAATTGCGTGTTCCACCTCGGAGCGGGATCTTTCGGCGGTCCATCCGTGAACAAGCATCACCATTTCAGAGGCAAGTGCTACGCAGACTTCGTACAGATCCCCCTTGCTCTCCCCCTTCAGGACCTTCACCGCTTCCATCACCTCAAGGGCATTTCCGATGGCGTTGCCAAGGGGCGCATCCATGGATGTGAGCAATGCCGCCATATTTCTGCCGCAATGCTTGCCTATGCGGACCATTTCCCCGGCAAGCATTTTTGCGTCCTCCGGAGTTTTCATGAACGCACCGCTGCCGACCTTTACGTCAAGAACAATGGAATGAGATCCGGCAGCAAGTTTTTTACTCATGATGCTGGAGGTTATCAGAGGTATGCTGTCAACCGTTGCGGTAACATCCCGGAGGGCGTACAGTTTCTTGTCCGCCGGGGTAAGATTTCCGCTCTGACCAATGACAGCGACACCTATCCGCTCCACCTGATTCATAAATTCTTCTTCGGACAGAGTGGTACGGTAACCGGGGATGGATTCCAGTTTGTCCACAGTTCCGCCGGTATGTCCAAGCCCGCGCCCGGACATTTTGGTGACCTTGCACCCAAGACTTGCTACTATCGGAGCAACGATGAGAGTCGTCTTATCGCCGACCCCCCCGGTGCTGTGTTTATCCACGGACAGATTCCCGAACCGGGACAGATCCATCATATCTCCCGATGCCGCCATGGCCTCGGTAAGATAAACTATTTCGGGATCGGTCATCCCCTGAAAACATATAGCCATTGCGAGAGCTGATGCCTGATAGTCGGGAATTTCCCCTGCGGTATACCCGGAAATAAAATAGTTTATTTCTTCCCGGGAAAGAGCCTTTCCCTCCTTTTTTTTGAGTATAATATCGTACATTCTCATATGAAACTCTCCTTACACGGAGACGGAGCTGTGTTCAATGACAGCTCCGCCCCTTTCTGATATTCTTTTACCTTGCGCCCTTGTCGTAGGGTATACCTTCCGCTTTGGGAGCTCTCGAATTTCTGGAAGTGAAGATAAGCACAATCAGGGATATGATATAAGGAATCATATTGTAGATCGCGCCGGGCAGATTGAGCTGAGAAAGAAAATCTATTCCGGAATATACGTTGGACAAAGCACGGAAAAGTCCGAAAAGCAACGCCGCAAGCGCTATCCTGGTGGGTTTCCATTGCCCGAAGATCATGACAGCCAGGGACAGGAAGCCGAAGCCGGCAACACCGTACTCAAACTTCCATTCGCTCACTCCGGCAGTAATATAGGCTATACCACCTATACCGCCGAGGGCACCGGAAATCATAACTCCGGCATACCTCATTTTGAATACATTTATACCGACACTTGCCGCGGCCTGGGGATGCTCGCCGCATGCCATGAGGCGCAGACCGAACTTTGTCTTGTACAGAACCACATAAGACGCTGCTATCAGAACCACTGTAAGCACTGTCAGCCAGCTGAACTGTATGTCCCCGATCCGGAACATAAGAGCCTGCTTGGGTCCGATATAGTGAACAATGGAAGATACGTTGCTTACGTCTTTTGACGTGTTGATAGCTTTTACGATTACGGTAGCGGCGGCCACGCCGAGGATATTCATCGCCGTACCGATTATAGTCTGATCCGCGGCAAAGGAGACGCTCGCGACCGCAAGAAGCAGAGAGTACAGAAGTCCGACAACGGCTGAGACAATAACCGTCAGAAGTATTATCACAACCGCAGGAGTCGACGGGAAGGATTCGGCAATAACCCTCATCGTCAGAGCTCCGCCAAGAGCCCCCATTACCATAATACCTTCAAGTCCGAGGTTTATAACACCGGAGTGCTCAGAGAAGCATCCGCCCAAAGCCACAAGAGTCAGCACGGAAGCGTAGAGAAGAGTATATTGCAGCAAAAGTTGCATTATTCCTCGCCTCCTTTCGCAGCGTTCTCATTTTCCTTTATCTTTAATTTTTCTTCCCTTTTAGCTATACGTTTGTTCATGACATGTTTCATAAACAGAACGAAGCCGCACAGATAGATAATGATTGAGGAAATAAGATCGGATATCTGAGAACAGTACATTGTCTTGTCAACATACGCGCCGCCGGCGGTTATATGCTGGATAAAGAAGGAGGAGAAGATCGATCCGATAGGGTTAAGACCTCCGAGGAAGGCGGCGGCAATACCGTTGAAGCCCATGGCAGGCACGGAAGATATACCGCATTCCCACTGCTCAATGCCCGTCAGGTAATACAGGGAGGCGCCGAGTCCCGCGAGGGCTCCGCCGATAGCCAGAGTGACTATCATATTCCGCTTTTCAGTCATTCCGCTGTATTTCGCGGCATTCTTGTTGAAGCCGGTCGCCTTGAGTTCATATCCGAACTTTGTCTTTTCAAGGATTATCCATATAACAACGGAAACTATCACCGCCAGGGGTATGGCGATAGTTACGTATTTGTTGTTATTGAAAAGCTTCCCGAGTCCCAGCGACGGGATAAGGGCACTTTCGTTGCTGTAGGCTATCTGCTGGGTATAAGGGCTTGTCGCCTCTTTGACATTGTCCAGCAACATATTCACACAGTACAGCATTATCCAGTTCAGCATAATGCCGCTGATGACCTCGTTGACGTTGAAATAAGCTTTAAGAAGTCCGCTTGTTGCACCCATCAGCGCGCCTGCGATAATGGCAATCAAAGCACACATCCACCAGGGAAGATGCCACGCAAGGGCGGCATATATAGCCACACCCGCGCCTATAGTGTACTGCCCTGCGGCTCCGATATTGAAAAGTCCCACTTTATAGCAGAACAGTATCGACAGGGAGCAGAGGATCAGGGGGGCGGTATTGACAAGGGTGGTTCCGAAATACTTCAGCCGGGATTCGGGTCTTTTATACGTCATAAAGTTCCGGACAAGATCGGATATACCCTTGAAAGCTCCGTCCGGATTTATTATAAGCAGGACTATGAAGCCTATGAGCAGACCGAGAACTATACAGATAAGAGAGGAAGCCACGGATTGCACAGCGCTGTTTTTAAGAATCGATTCACGCTTTCTTTTCATCTGCAACATCCCCCTTTCCCGCTCCTGCCATGTAAAGACCGAGCTGTTCCACAGTAGCCGTTTCAGGATCAAATTCGCCGACGATGCGTCCCTCATACATTACAAGGATCCGGTCAGCCACGGACATGACCTCATCCAGATCAAGGGAAACAAGCAGCACCGCACAGCCTCTGTCTCTCTGCTGAACCAGCAGGTTATGCACAAACTCGATCGCTCCCACGTCAAGACCGCGGGTGGGCTGAACGGCTATGAGAAGTTTATGCTCCCTGTCCGCTTCACGGGCAATGATTGCCTTTTGCTGATTGCCTCCGGACATACTCCGGGCTTTTGTCACCGGCCCCTGTCCGGAACGGATATCGTATTCTCCAATAAGTCTGTCCGCATAAGCCCGGATATTCTTCCTTTTCAGGAATCCGGCTTTATTCGTGAACTCCGGCTCAAAATAGCGCTGAAGAACAAGGTTGTCCTCAAGGGAATAGTCAAGGACCAGACCGTGTTTGTGTCTGTCCTCAGGAATGTGGCTGAGTCCGCTCATGTTGCGTTTTCTTATGGAAGCACGGGTAATGTCCTTCCCCAGGAGCTCAAGACTGCCTTTTTTTATGGGTTCAAGACCCGTTATTCCGTAAACAAGCTCCGTCTGTCCGTTTCCGTCTATACCGGCAATACATACAATCTCTCCGGAACGGACGTCAAAGGACACATCTTTTACGGCATTGTTCTTATGTAATTTGCTTGCAACGGTCATATTCCTGACCCGGAGAACCGGTTCACCGGGCTTTGCCTCATTCTTTTTGACCGTAAAATCCACTTCACGGCCGACCATCATCTTTGAAAGTTCGGCTTTCGTGGTTTCCGCAACGTTGACTGTACCTATAAACTTACCCCTGCGGAGAACGGTACAGCGATCGGCGACTTCCATTATTTCATTAAGTTTATGGGATATAAAAAGTATAGATTTTCCTTCTGCGGCAAGTCCGTGCATTATACCCATCAGATCCGTAATTTCACTTGGGGTAAGAACCGCCGTAGGTTCGTCGAAAATAAGTATTTCGTTATCCCGGTACAGCATTTTCAGTATTTCGGTCTTCTGCTGCATTCCCACGGTAATATCTTCTATCAGAGCATCCGGATCCACCTGCAGACCGTATTTCTCGGAAAGCTCCATTACCTTTTTCCGGGCTTCCTTCTTCCTGAGAAATCCGGCGGTGTTCGGCTCGGTACCAAGAATTATGTTATCAAGTACGGAGAAGCATTCTACAAGTTTGAAATGCTGATGCACCATTCCTATGCCCAGAGCATTCGCATCATTCGGATCTTTTATAACGACGGGCTTACCGTCTTTGCGTATTTCGCCCTCCTCAGCCTGATACAACCCGAAAAGCACAGACATAAGTGTGCTTTTTCCCGCGCCGTTTTCACCGAGAAGAGCATGAATCTCGCCCTTTTTCAATCTTAAAGTCACGTTATCGTTCGCGACGATACCGGGGAAACGCTTGGTAATATTAAGCATTTCCACAGCATAAGGCTGATCCATGGTCTCACTCCCTTCCGATGTTTGATCGGTTCTATGGTTCGTACTCCCTGCAACGGAATACATGAAAAAAGACAGGGGTGTCATTGGACACCCCTGTCAATATGTGCCCTCAATGTCAAGATGACACAAGATTTCTGTTATTTACGAAGACCTTAACCTTTGATCTTACCCTGATCGTCAAGGTTGGTATTGGTGGTGGAAGGCATCACATCGGTAGAGGAAGAAACCTTTACCTTACCGTCAAACATATCCTTGACAAGATTCTTATAATCGTCGGCAGTGAATTTGCCTTCAGCCCACTGAGTAGAATCCATGGGGATCTGAACATAATTCAGAGTGGGGTCATTCTTGCTGACCAGACCGAGGTTCTCGATCTTGCCGACATACTTGCTCCAGTTACCGTTGACGATAACGTCTTTAAGAGTATCGTAGGTAGCGGGATACAGACCCTTCATAGCGGAAGTAACGGTCATTCCTGCGCCGTACTTTGTATCAATAATGGGAGCCTGGTCAACGTCAACGCCGATGACCTTTCCGTTAACCTTCGCCGCAGCTTCAGCAGCAGAGGTGTAAATACCGCCGCCGCAGGCGAACACTACCTGTGTTCCGGCCGCATACCAGGTGTCCATTCTTGCGGTAATGTCTGCATCGCCGTAGAACTGACCGCCGTAAGCGTATTTCATATCGATGGTTATATTGAGTTCCTTTGCAGCGGCGTCAGCGCCCTGAACAAAGCCGAAACCGTAACGGATAACCGCGGGAACAGCCATGCCGCCCAGGAAGCCGAGTTTGGTGTAACCAAGTTTGACGGCGGCGTAACCTGCCATATAACCGCAAAGCTCTTCCTGATAAATAGCACAATAAACATTCTTCATATCGAAGTATTTGCTCAGATCCCAGTTTTTGGGTTCGTAGTCATAGGTCTCGCCCTTCAGAGGAACAGCAGCCTCAAGGAGGTCGCCCTTTGCAACGTCGATAGCGATGAATTTAACATCGGGATACAGAGGAGCAGCTTCGACAATAGCACCGCCGAAAGCGTAACCGGGCATTACGATTACGTTGTAGCCCTCGTCAACAGCTTTTTCAATCATGGCAACACGGGATTCGGTGTTGTTGCCGGCGGGTTTGAAATAAGTAAAGGTAAGCTTGTGCTCTTCGGCAAAAGCCTTGCATGCTTCATAGGTGGTCTGGTTGAAAGACTGGTCGGTGATATCACCGTAGTCGGTGATCATCGCAACCTTCCACGCAGAGGTATCGACGGTGGAGCCCTTACATCCGGCAAGACATCCGACGATCACAAGAAGCGCGATCAGAATGGGGAGAATTCTTTTCATGGTATACAGCCTCCTGATAAAAATAAAGAATATATTATGGTTTGCCTGAGTACAGATCAATATCGGCGGTCTACCGCCGAAACATCCGCAAAGCCCCCTGATCTGTTTACGTTCCGTAAAAGAGATAAGGAACCCGTAAACGCATCTTTCCGCTTTGCGAGCCCATTATAACACACATTCAACAAAAATCAAGTACTTTTTAATAGTTTTGTAAAAAAGTTTTTAATTGTATGTGTCACGGTTCGATATTTGAAGGGTTAAAAGAGAACGGAAGTAACTGTTCGAGTCTCTTTCTTACATAGGTGTCTTTGCCGGTTATGAGCAACACGGGCATATCCGGACCGCAGAATTCCGCCATGACCTGTCTGCATACTCCGCAGGGCGGGAACATTCCCGTCAGAGAACCGTCCTTGCCGCCGCAGACGGCAATCATTCCGAATTTCCGCTCGCCCTCGCTGACAGCCTTTGAAATCGTGGTCCTTTCGGCACAGATAGAGGGAGAATAAGCAGCATTTTCGACGTTGCAGCCGGAAAAAATCTTTCCGCTCCCGGTCAGGACCGCGGCACCTACCTTATATCCCGAATAAGGGACATAGGCCTTGCCCATGGCGTCGATCGCTGCCCGGCAAAGCTCTTTTTCCTTTTCCGTGTCATAGGATATTTCCGCAAGGAAGCTCTGTCCCGCACCCCTGAAACCGGAACCGAGATACTCCGCGACAGTTGCCCCGATATCCGCAAAGGTTTTACGGGTGCCGAGGTTTACGGATCTGATACTGTTCCCGAAAACTATCAGAGGGATATATTCTCTGGTATGATCGGTGTGGCTGTCCCCGGGATCACATCCGTGGTCTGCGGTTATCATTACTATATCCTCGTCCCTGAGAACGCTTTCCAGTTCCGGAAGCCAGCGGTCGAAATCCGCAAATGCCCCCGCATATCCGTCCACGTCCTGACGATGACCGTACTTTGAATCGAACTCCACGAGATTAACAAAGCAGAGTCCCTCAAAGTCCTTCTCTGCCGCAATAACAGTCTGCTTCATACCGTCATCGTTGGATTTGGTAAAAACTTTCTCCGTAATACCGCGGCCGGCGAAAATATCATTGATTTTCCCGATGGAGTACACCGTTTTTCCCGAATCCGAAAGGGCATCGAGAAGAGTCTGCCGGGGAGGAACAAGGGAAAAATCATGTCTGTTGGGAGTGCGTTCAAAGTTCGGATACTGACCGGTGAAAGGCCGGGCAATAACCCGCCCCACCGCATGTTCTCCCTGAAGTATCCGCCTTGCGATACGGCAATACTCATAAAGCTGCTCCACTGGTACGATGTCCTCATGGGCGGCTATCTGAAAAACACTGTCAGCGGAGGTGTAAACGATCAGAGCGCCGGTCTTCATATGCTCCCTGCCGTAGTCCCGGATAACATCCGTGCCGGAATAAGGCTTGTTGCACAGCACTTTTCTCCCTGTCTGGCGCGAAAACTCATCAATTATCTCAGGAGGAAACCCGTTGGGGTAAGTAGGCAGAGGCTTTTCGGAAACCAGTCCGGCGATCTCCCAATGGCCCACGGTGGTGTCCTTGCCCGCAGAAAGCTCCGCAAGCCGCGCGACAGCCCCCTGGGGACGGGAAACGGGACGGAGGAAATCAAGCCCGTCTATGTTGCCCAGTCCGAGGCGGCGCATATTTACGCATCTGAAATTTTCAGAAGCGGATATACGTTTTATGGTATTGCAGTCACTGTCCCCGAACTTCCACGCGTCCGGAAGCTGTCCGGCGCCGCAGGAATCAAGAACTATAAGAAAAACTCTTTTCATAATCCTTCCTCCATGACCTGTTCATCCAGCCTCAGCGGTCGAGTTTTACGGCTGTTTTCAGCGCCAGCTCCATCATTTCGGTGAATGAATTCTGGCGCTCCTCCGCAGCGGTCTGTTCATGAGTTATAAGATGATCTGAGATCGTGCATATTGCAAGGGCGTTCTTCCCTGCCCTGGCGGCGTTCATATACAGTCCGGCAGCCTCCATTTCAACCGCCATGACTCCCATTTTGCTCCAGGACCAGACGGTTTGAAGAGACTCCGGAACACCTTCATCGTCTCCATAGAATGCATCACTGGAAAGGATGTTTCCCACATGATAACGGACCCCGAGCTCTTCGGCGGTATCTGCGCAGGCCTTCAGCATTGGATAGCTGCATATAGGTGCAAATGTTCCCGGCAGGCGGAACTGATGCGCATAGCCGGAATTTGTGCAGGCACCCATGGCAATAACGATATCCCTGACCTTTATTTCCGGGTCATATGCCCCGGCAGAGCCTATTCTCATAATGTTTTCAACGCCGAAAAAGTTATAAAGCTCATAGGAATATATTCCGATCGAAGGTATGCCCATTCCGCTTGCCATTACAGTCACTCTGGTATCGCCGTAATAACCGGTATAACCGAAAACGGAACGAACGTTATTTATCAGTTTTGCATCGGTCAGGAAGTTTTCCGCAATGAACTTTGCCCTCAAGGGATCACCGGGCATCAGTACCGTCCGGGCGAAATCCTCAGGAGTGGCATTAATATGGGGAGTAGGATAGGGATGAGACATAAAACAAGCCTCCTTCAATTCTGTCTGAGATAATGATCACTGCATGCTCTTGACTATTTTGACAATGCGGCTGGTACCCAGGCGGGACGCGCCGAGGGAGATGAAGTCTTCCGCATCCTGTATCGAGCTTATTCCGCCGGCGGCTTTTATTCTGACATGGGGCGCAACATGGGCGGCAAAAAGCTCAACATCGTGCTTTGTCGCGCCTGCTGTTGAAAATCCGGTGGATGTCTTTATAAAATCAGCTCCGGATTCGGAAACAATCCGGCACATTTCGATCTTTTCCTCATCCGTCAGCAGACAGGTCTCGATTATAACCTTGAGGAGTTTTCCGTTGCAAGCCTGCTTTATCTGTTTTATTTCGTTAAGCACATCGCTGTACTTACCGTCCTTGAGCCAGCCGATATTGATAACCATATCGATCTCGTCCGCCCCGTTTGCTACGGCATCGGCGGTCTCAAAACATTTTGTTCTTGTGGTGCTGTAACCGTTCGGAAATCCTATAACGGTACATATCGGCAGAGACGTACCGACGTACTCCTTTGCCTGTTTTACATAACAGGCGGGGATACATACGGAAGCCGTGCCGTATTTTATACCGTCATCGCATATACCTCTGATCTGTTCCCATGTTGCTGTCTGACTGAGCAGCGTATGATCCACCTTTGCCAGAATATCCTTGATTTCCATAATTTTTCCTCCGTATTGAATAAATTGTACCCAAGCCGGAACCCCTGTAACTTACAAAGGATCCCGGGATTCTTTCACCGTCAATGAAATCTATTTTCCGCTGTTGCGCACAAGTTTCCGGTAACAGCTGTAACACATGCTTTCGTACCGGTCATTACCTCCCAGACAAACCTGATCACCCTCCGTGATGATTTTTCCGGAATCGTCAAAACGTGCGTTCACGGTAGCCTTTCTTCCGCAACGGCAGATAGACTTGATCTCCGTTATGCTGTCGGCAATCTCGAAAAGACGTTTGCTTCCAGGGAACATTTTCGTCTGAAAATCCGTACGCAGACCGAAGCACATCACCGGAACGTCATCCAGATCGGCAATGTCCTTCATCTGCCCGACCTGTTTCTCCGTAAGGAACTGACACTCGTCGCATATTATAACATCGTAATGCCTCTGCCTTGTCTTTTCCGTAAAAACACGGCGGACATCCTGATCGGGCGTTACCACATCCGCTTCGGCAAAAAGTCCTATACGGGAGCGTAGTATGTGCGCCCCGCCGTTCCCGTCAGGGTCGTCATCCCGGGTATCCACCGAAGGCTTTATGAGCCATACGGTGCTTCCCTTTTCCTCATAATTAAATTTTGTCATGAGAGCCTGAGCGGTTTTCGAACTGCCCATTGCGCCGAATTTAAAATAGAGTTTAGCCATTTTTTCAACCGTCCGTTTTACGATAATCGACCCGTAACTGGTCCCGGCAAGGTTGCCCTTACCGACAAGAGTATACCACAGATTTTCCAAAAATGCAATAGGAATTTTGATTTTTCTTCAAATTTAAGTATGTCGGAGAAGACTACTCTACCGGCGGTCCATATCCGCCGCGGACAAAGAGCCCCCGGGCAGATGATCCCGGGGGCTACACACTGATCAAAACGATACTTATACGCGTTTATTTGTACTCTTTCTTTTCTTTGCCGTCAGTACAACAGCCACAGCCGTTACGACTCCGATCACTGCCGCAGTTGCCACGACAACAACTGCCGCGGACGGGTTTCCGGAGGACGGGATGCTGTCGGTTCTGACAACCTTCAGGCAGCCGAAACACTCCCTGTAATAGTCCTTTTCTTTATTGTCTCTTTGCCAGTCGGTATAATCATGAAGCCCGGTCTGCACCGTACCGCAGGAACAGGTACGGTAATGACTCTCTTCATCCTTGAAATTCCATTCGCTCCATTCATGAACATGAGGGGCTTCCAGAGACGGGAAAGTATAGCTTACGGTGTTGTAAAGACTGTCATATTCAGCTTTATGCCCGTTAACCGTAACGCTGCATTTATCGGCAAAAGTATAACCTTCCGAAGCCTCAAGGCTGAAAATAACGGTGTATTTACCCTCTCCGAAAGACTGCCCTGAAGGAGACCAACGGAGATTACTCAAAGTAAACTTTGCGTCCGCCGGAATCTTGAATTCAACACTGTCCGGATTGTTTCCGTATCCGAACCCATTTACAGTAATATCAGCACCGGGTATTATTTTAGAATAGTCGCTTTCCATTCTGTAAACGGAACAGACAAGGTCGTCCATGACATCCGTAGACTGTGCGTTTCCGGTATTGACGACGTTGATAAAAACTTTTTCTCCGTATTCGGCTTTTACTGCCAGACCGTACTTATATGTTTCTCCCGCAACGACCAGAAGGTCTTCTTCCGTCGCGGGTGAAGTCAGACCCGTCAGATTGCCGTAAACATACCACCTTTTTTCTACAGGGTGGAAAAAATAAGTTTTATATACGCCGCTCTGAGACTGAACGGTGCATTCCACTCCCGCATAAAGGAGTTCTTCCCCTTCAGGCAGAGACGGGAGAGGCAGCGGCTGCCCGACCGTCAGAGAAGGCAAAGACACATCGACCGTGGAATAATCCGCGGCAGGGAATCTGATCTTTGCCCGAACGGTAAGCTCCTTAAGGTCGTCGCTGAACTTCCGGGTAGCAGCCCCGCTTGTATATCTGTCGAGATAGTCAATACTGAGATTATCCGTATCAAATACTCTCCCGTCTTTTGCCCGCAGAGTAAACTCCACCGTATACAACTGCCCCCGGACAAAGACATTCGCGGGAGACGAATCATTTTCTCCGAACCATTTGACCGAATCGGGTACAATTTCCGCAAAATCGGAATAACCGCCGTCTACGGATAAATACCGGGAAGAAGGAGTTTTTCCGGCTTCAGGCTGCCTGACCGAAATTTCCAGACACCAGATTTTTTCGGACTGAGCATAACGGAATTCATCGGCACCGCAAACTGCGCAATATCTTTTTTCATTTTCAGGATCCCAGTCACTTGCTTGCCACTGCCCCCATTCATGGGGCTTTTTCTCCCAGGAGCCACCGTTTTGGCCGTAAATGCCACAGTTCCGGTAGTGATATTCTGACTTGTCTCTTTGCCAGTTTCCGTTTAAAGTTCCTTTCTGAGCGACGACACCTATTTCCAGCCAAAGGAACTTTCCGTCCTCCGAGACTATCCGTGATACTATGCAGGCTTCCCCGATAATATTGATCTGAGTCGATGCATCCGCCACAAATCCGTCTCCCGGTATGAACTGGACGACAAAAGTGTACAAATCACCGCACCGGGCAGGATATGACGCATCCAATCCCTGATCATTGAAATAGTTTTTCCATCCTCGGGGAAACACCGTGGAACATACGGATTCAGAATCCGCAGAAGCACTTACTTCCGGACCGGATATATCTTCGGCATACAGTGTTCCGGCAACACGGACCGTCACGGAGGGGATGATCCGGACAGGTCTGACTTCACTTACATTCACGCTTACGTTACCGATAAGCCTCCCTGCAATCTGAGTACCGGTTTCTTCTTTTCCGCCGGAAGAAGCGGAAACATCAATACCCAGAGAATACATCCCGGAGGAGCCGATCGGAGAAAACTGCGTTCTGTATACGAGAAAACTTTCCCCGTCCTTTTTCTCATGTGTGACATTTGAAATGATCCTGGAAACATCTCCGGATTCCGTGTTCCAAAGCTTCAGGGCATCATTATGGTGGGTAAAACTTATCTTTCCCAATTCATAATCACGGTACAGTTCATCATCCACCCTTATTCTTACGGTAATGTCGGTCTTCCGGCTTACGTTTTCGGAATAGACTTCGGCAATACCGAAGGTCCCGTCAAGTCCGGCTTTGTGTCCGGAGACATCAACCTCTGCCAGATAAAGCCGCTGTTGAACCCCGTACAGATCCTTTTCACCGGCGTTGTCCGGGATTTTTCCGGCATTTGCATCAGACCGCAGCGGACGCATCGCCAATACAGCCGCAACGCAGACAACAAATCCCGCAAATTTTCTGAATTTCTTTTTGATAGCTCTTTTGGTCATAGCTGTTCTCCCTTCCCTGATACGGAAGTCTGTCCCACCTCAGGGAATAATCCCTGTGTGGAAATTTCTTTCTGATAACACTTTACGGGAAAAGATCGTCCGGCAACAGAGAAACACGGGCTTATCCTCCGGCCCCGGAATTAAAAATAACGATCCTGCCCGTGACTTAATTATACAATAAAAATTGTACTGTGTCTACTGTTTGGTACACATTTCGGCAAAATTTCACAATTTCGTCATATTCAATCTTTAATAAAGCAGATTTCTGCACCACGCGAAAACTTTTTGTTCCGGATCGGAATGTCCATATTCCGGGCTGAACTTTCAATAAAGACGCACACGGAGGATTTTCCGTGTGCGTCTTTATGTGTATGAACAGTTTCAGCCGCAGAAGACAATTTCAGATAAGGACAGCTCTCTGAGGCACACAAAACCGTTCCGGACAAAACGAAGTATTACTTATGCTTTCCCTGGAAGAAAAGAGCCACTGTTCCGGGCCCCACGTGAGAACCGGTGACGGGCTCATAGAAGACACTCAGACAGCTCCCGGTAAACCCACGGTCGGATAACATCTGCAGAAGAGCATCATGCCCCTCTTCATTATCCGCATGTGCAATTCCTATCGGTGCGGATTTATCCGCAGCAAGGCTTTCATAACGGTCCGCAAGATCGGTCAGTGCGGCTTTTGTCCCCCGGACTTTGCCGCAGGAAACTATTCTCCCGTCAGCCGCCCCCGTAAGTATGGGCTTAATTTTAAGTATCGTTCCCACGACAGCCGCAACTCCGCTGATCCTGCCCCCCTTTTTCAGGTATTCAAGGTCATCAACGGTGAAAAACTGGCACATGGTGTTTCTTCTGGAGGAAACGTACCCCGTGATCTCGGCAAAGGAATGCCCTTTCCGTATCATCTCTCCGCACTCAAGGACCAGAAGCCCTTCGCCGAGGGATGCGGCAAAAGTATCTACGGCAGCTATGCGGTTTGCGGGAAATTCAGAAGCAAGCTCCTCTGCGGCTACCGCCGCGGCATGAGCCGTACCGCTGATCCCTCCGGACATGCCGACATACAGAACGTCATTCCCTTCGGATAAGGCTTTACGAAACGCTTCCGAAAAGTCCATTATGTTTATCATTGACGTCCTGACCTCAGCTCCGGATCTCATCGCATCGTAAAATGCTTTCCCGTCAAAAGCCGACTCTGTGGGATCAACGCTCTCCCCGTCAATGCTGTACCTGAGAGGTATCACCGTTATGCCGTATTTTTCAGCAAGATCCCGGGGCAGATTTGCTCCGGAATCGGTAAAAAGTCTTATCATGTAAAATTTTCTCCTTTCAATCAGGATCCGCCCGGAAAATACATCCGCGAAGGTTTTGTCTTCCGACCGGACTGCGTACCCCACACGGCCCGCCGTGTGTAAATCCCGGAAGCTGATTTTTTTAAAAACCGCTACGGGCATTGTATAAATGATAACATATCGCGGCACATAAAGCAACCTACTTTCAAAGCAAAGCTCTCTACACATTTTTACGGCATCTCTACCGCAAAAACGGTAACCGAACCGGGCGAAAACGTCCCTCTACCGTCAGTAGAAAAGCCGATAACATCAACGTTTTCAGGATGCATTTCAGATCAGATTTTCCCAAAAGGGTAAAAACACAGTCCCCGGCAGTTACGGTCCGGTAGAGAAGAACGTACATACCGAACCGCAGAAAAAAGCCCCACTTGCATGCCGGTAGAGAAATAATTACGGTTTTCGCCGCGGAGATTTTTATGTAAAGACCTGTAAAGACTTATGTAAAAGTGAATGACCGAAAGACAAAGTTATTTTCGGTTTCAGGATGCGTTTCCCCGGATGCGCGCACAGCCTTTACCCGGTTCCGGCAATGAGGATACAGTTGCCGTTTATTATGAAAAATTTTGCTATCAGACATGTAAAGCCACAAAACATTACACATCATCGAAAGCCCTTCAATTCAAGGGAAAACAAAATAACTGACAAAAACCGGATAAGCACATTAAATGTAAAGCATTTTGGCTTGACAAGCCAAATAAAGCACTTTGAAAATCCTTTCAGGTCCTCTTCACGGGAGCAAATGAAGCATGAAACAAAGATCGGGCTTCACAGAGAACCGGTAAAGGTGAAAGTGTATGTACGGATATTGTTCGGGAGCGCATTCCGGAAGAAAAATCCCCATTATTCTCCGGTAAACGGGCGAATTGTGCTCTTTTCCTTGAAATAATAATAAACAAGAGACGAAAAATTTCGGATTTTGTCACAGTTTCATGTTATTATATATTATAAAGTCATGCGGGAGGCTTTGCGATGAACCTTTTGCACATGAAGTACGCCGTGGAAATATCGGAAACGAACTCAATCAACAAAGCGGCTGAAAACCTGTATGTGGGGCAGTCTGCCCTCAGCCGTGCGATAAAGGAACTGGAATCGTCGTTGGGCGTAACTCTGTTTGAAAGAAGTCCGAAGGGAATGTTTCTTACCCCCGATGGGGAGGTTTTTGTGCGCTACGCAAAGACCATACTCAAGCAGGTGGATGACGTGGAGACAATGTTCAGCGGTAATCATTCCGGAAAAAAACGTTTTTCCGTTTCCGTCCCCAGAGCCAGTTACGTTTCGGAAGCTTTTGCCCGTTTTTCCAGAAGCATCGGTGAAAATGAAAAAGCCGAGCTTTTCTACAAAGAAACAAATTCCATAAGGGCAATAAAAAACATCCTGCAGGAGGACTACAAGCTTGGTATAATCCGTTATGCGGAAAGCTATGACCGGTATTATCGGGACATGATGGAAGAAAAAGAACTGGTATATGACCTGATAACCCGGTTCCGGTACGTCCTCGTGTTCAGTAAGGACAGCCCCCTGGCAAAGAAGGAAAATTTAAGCTCAAAGGATCTCGGCCGGTACATGGAAATTGCACACGCTGATCCTTATGTCCCCTCTCTGCCCTTTGCGGAGGTCAGAAAAGAAGAGCTTACGGACAGTTGCACACGGCGGATATACGTCTTTGAGAGAGGCAGTCAGTTTGAACTTCTTTCCCAGAATACCGATACATTCATGTGGGTCTCCCCGATTCCGGAAAGCCTTCTGAAACGCTACGGACTGGTTCAGAGATCCTGCCCGGAAAACAGGAAGATATACCGTGATGTGCTTACTTACCGCAGGGATTATACCCTCACAGAACTTGACAGGCTGTTTATAGACCAGCTCATAAAAACCAGAGCAGAGGTTCTCGGAGAGGAGAAAACGGAATGAAACTTTTTATAGCCTCGGATATCCACGGAAGTGCCGGATACTGCCGGTCGATGCTGGACAGATACTGCGAAGAAAAGGCGGACAGAATGCTTCTTCTCGGAGATATCCTTTATCACGGACCCCGCAATGATCTTCCGGAAGAGTATGCTCCCAAAAAGGTCATAGAAATGCTCAACGGACTTAAAAACGACATATTCTGCGTCCGTGGAAACTGCGACACGGAAGTGGATCAGATGGTCCTTGATTTCCCGGTGCTTTCGGATTACGCCGTGCTTGACATGGGCGGATTCATCATATACGCTACCCACGGGCATATTTACAACGAAAAGAATCTCCCGCCGCTCCATCCCGGGGACATTCTTCTCAACGGACACACACATATCCCGGCATGCACGGAACACGAAACGTATGTATACATGAACCCGGGTTCTGTCTCCATCCCGAAGCAGGACAGTCACCACGGGTACATGACTCTGGAAGACGGCACTTTTCTGTGGAAAGATCTCGCCGGAAACGTTGTCAACCGGTATCGCAGGAATTGAAATTTTACATTCTGCGGCATAAACCCTGAGCAAAAAACATTTCCGTCCGGGAACAGTCTGCGCTGTTTTTTGCTGATATACGGACTTTTTTACAAATACAGGGTATTTAAAACCAGGGTATATCGATATAAGCAATACCGATATGAAAAATAGGCAATTCACAAACCTCCGGAAAAATGTTATAATTATCGTGACCGATGGTCATAATAACATCAACTGTATCAAGGAGGACATTACCTATGGCACGTTTTACATTACCCAGAGATTTGTATCATGGAAAAGGAGCATTGGAAGCTCTTAAAACTTTTGAAGGCAAACGCGCAATCATCTGTGTAGGCGGCGGCTCAATGAAGCGTTTCGGTTTTCTTGACAAGGCCGTTGATTATCTTAAACAGGCGGGAATGGAAGTTGAACTCTTTGAGGGAATCGAACCCGATCCGTCGGTTGAGACTGTTATGCGCGGAGCTGAGGCGATGCTGAAATTCCAGCCGGACTGGATTATCGCTATGGGCGGCGGTTCTCCCATAGACGCTGCCAAGGCAATGTGGATAAAATATGAATATCCCGAAGTGACCTTCGAAGATATGTGCAAAGTTTTCGGACTCCCGAAACTTCGTAAAAAAGCTCATTTCTGCGCCATTTCTTCCACTTCCGGCACTGCCACCGAAGTAACGGCGTTTTCTATAATCACCGATTATTCCAAGGGAATAAAATATCCTATCGCAGACTTCGAGATTACCCCCGACGTGGCTATAGTTGACCCCGATCTGGCTGAGACCATGCCCAAGAAGCTGGTTGCCCATACCGGTATGGACGCTATGACCCACTCTATCGAAGCCTTTGTTTCCACCGCTAATTCCGACTACACCGATCCTCTGGCTCTTTATGCGATAAAGATGATCCAGAATGATCTTGTGGACTCCTATAACGGAGACATGGCAAAGCGCGACAGTATGCACAACGCCCAGTGTCTCGCCGGCATGGCGTTCTCCAACGCACTGCTTGGTATAGTTCACTCCATGGCACACAAGACCGGTGCCGCATTTGCCGACTACGGCGCGCACATCATTCACGGTGCCGCAAACGCTATGTACCTGCCCAAGGTCATCGCTTTCAACGCAAAGGATGAGACCGCCGCAAAACGTTACGCTGTCATTGCCGACTACATGAACCTCGGCGGAGAGACCGTTGAGCAGAAGGTAGATCTGCTGATAAAACATCTGCGTAAGATGAACGACGAACTGAATATCCCCCACTGCATCAAGAACTACGGTGCGGACAGCTATCCGACGGAGAACGGCTTCGTTCCCGAAAATGTATTCCTTGAAAGACTGCATGACATTGCCGTCAACGCCATCGGCGACGCCTGCACAGGCTCCAATCCCCGTCAGCCCAGCGTAGAGGAAATGGAAAAGCTGCTTAAATGCTGCTATTACGACACCGAAGTCGATTTCTGATGCAATGCCGTCAGGGCAGCACGGGGACAGGCCTCAGGGCTGACCGTCCCGGATAATATTTATTGCCATGTAACGGCTGCCGGAACAATAT
>ERZ779889.132-NODE-132-length-101324-cov-17.803306_pt1 | contig 101324 bp, 73 predicted proteins | sample MGYA00511030_ERZ779889 | MGnify/ENA primary metagenome ERZ779889 (study PRJEB29588, sample SAMEA2160616) | human gut metagenome | biome: human gut; feature: human-associated habitat; material: faeces | place: Denmark | collected 2008/2010 ...
GCCGTGCCGGCGGGCGAGGTCCATGATGGCGTCCATCTCGCAGGCCACACCCGCATAGTGCATCACTACGATCACCTTGGTGCGCTCGGTGATGGCCGCCTCGATCTTGGTCTCATCAATGTTCATGGTGTCCGGGCGCACATCCACAAACACCAGCTTGGCCCCGGCCAGCACGGCGGCGGTGGCGGTGAGCGAGTCGTCGTAGGTGGCCTCGTGGTAAATGGTGTCGACACCGCGTACGGAGTCGGCCACACGGGGGTCGAAGGCGGTGTCGCTGCAGTAGGCATAGCTCACCGCAGGATCGGGGTCGGTGGTGAGGCGCGCGTTGGGAATGGTTTCCCCTTCGGGCGTCACGTAGTCCTCACCCTCGCGGAGGCGCTGCATCATATAAACGGGCACGTTGTAGAACCGCGCCATCCCGCCGTTGATGTGGCGCGGTTTGGGCTTTTCGCGGAATATGAATCCCGTGCAGTCGGTGCGGTGGTAGAGGGGGAAGGTCTCCACGGTGAGGGCGTGATCCTCGTAAATAATCCGGCGCTCGCCTGGGGTTATAATGTCGTATTCGATCTTCATTCCTCCGCCGTGGCAGAAATATCCGAGCCAGTCGCGCAGCAGACGCGCGCCGTCGGGAAAGATATGGATCGTAACGGTTCCCTCTTCCTGATGGAGATCCATGGTGGAGAGAAGTCCCGGGAGTCCGAAAAGGTGGTCGCCGTGGAGGTGGGATATGAAAATATGGCGCAGGCGCGAGAATTTGAGCCCCATCATGCGGAATTGCCGCTGGGCACCCTCGCCGCAGTCAATCATGAAGAGTTTGTCGCGGAAGTCCACAACCTGACATGAGGGCTGATGCCGCCGCGTCGGGGTGGCGGATCCGCAGCCGAGTATGTTGACCTTAAACTTTGCCATAGCCCCAAAATTATGGAATTTTGCCGAATTGGGCAAATAAAAACGCAGGCAGCGATGCCGAAACGCCGCGAAAAGCGTTATATTTGCGGTATGGAAGATGATGAAAGATATATGCGCATGGCGCTCGCGGAGGCACGTTGCGCCATGGAGGCCGACGAGGTGCCCATAGGCGCCGTTGTGGTCTCGAAGCGGGGCACGGTGGTGGGCCGCGGCCACAACATGACAGAACAGATGACCGACGTGTCGGCCCATGCCGAGATGCTGGCGCTCACCGCCGCGGCCGGCACGCTCGGAGGCAAGTACCTGACCGACTGCACGCTCTACGTTACCGTGGAGCCGTGTCTGATGTGTGCAGGCGCCATAGGCTGGAGCCAGATCGGGCGCATTGTATACGGTACCCCCGACCCCAAGCGCGGCTACAGTACCTTTGTGGCCCGCTCCCCTTTTCATCCGAAGGCCACCGTGACAGCGGGTGTGCTCGCCGACGAGTGCGGGGCGCTCGTGACCGAATTTTTTAAAAAGAAACGCTTAAGTAAGTCATGAAAAAGAAATTAGTGATCTCAACCGGCGCGGGCATCAGCGCCGAAAGCGGCATCTCAACCTTCCGCGACGCCGACGGACTTTGGGAGAACCACAACGTGATGGATGTCTGCAGCGCCGAGGGTTTCATGCGCAATCCCGCCCTCGTGCATCAGTTTTACAACGACAGGCGCCGACAGCTGCTCACCTGCAGCCCCAACGCCGCCCATCTGGGGCTCGTTGAACTTGAGAAATGGTATGATACCTACGTGATTACGCAGAACGTCGACGACCTCCACGAGCGCGCCGGCTCTTCGCGCATTCTTCACCTCCACGGCGAGCTGATGAAAGTGCGCTCGATGACCGACGAGACCCGCGTGTATACTCTCGACGAGGAACACCTCGAGACTTCGCCCGCCACCCGCGACCGCTACGGTGACCCCGTGCGCCCCCATATAGTGTTTTTCCAGGAGGCAGTGCCCAACATCGAGCGGGCGATCGAATGGACCGAAGAGGCGGATATATTTGTGGTGATCGGCACCTCGCTTGTAGTGTATCCGGCGGCAAGCCTTCTGCACTACGTAAGGCGCGGAGTTCCTGTATATTATATCGATCCGAAGCCGGCGGCCGTCCCCGCGGGAGTCACCGTAATAGCCAAGCCCGCCACCGAAGGCGTGGCCGAACTCATTCAGCTGCTGAAGCCTTAAGAGTCATTTCCCGTATCGCCGCCATTCTCTATTTTATAGAGTTCTTCATATTCGGCAATCATTCGCTCAATATCTTTCTTTAATTCAGGTATATGACGGATTACCAAGCCCCATAGAAACTCGGGCTGAACGTTATCGTATGCATGAATAATACGGTTGCGTGTGTCGATTATGGCCCTCGCATTAGGTATATCCACCGTAGGATCGGCCTTTTTTATCCTGTTGATTGCCTCTCCCATAATCTCAGTTTTACGCTCAACTACGCATTTGCGCATGATGTCTTTCTCAAACAGGTCATATCTGTAAGGGAAATTCACGAAGCAACTTTGCATGTCGTTGATTGCGTCCAGCACATCCTGCAGATAGGTCAGAATTACCTCAACAGCCATATATCAACTGTTTTGTGCGGTTCACGTTGGCGATGAAGTACTTGTTTCGCAACGCGCCTTCTTCGATTAAATCTACTTTTCTGCCGAAAAGCAGTTCGAGCGCATCGCGAAAATCAAAATAGTTTGTAACATAATCCCACTTTTCATGATCGGTAGTATCGAAATCCACAAGTAAATCTACATCGCTCCGGTCTGTGAATCTATCGGTGAGAATAGAGCCGAAGACAGCCAATGTCCTAACCTTGTGTTTACGGCAAAGGTCGATGATTCGTTGCAGATTGAGTTCAATCAGTTTCATACATTCGTTTGTTACACATGCAAATATAGCAAATCTTTCTTATATAAACGCTCCCGCAGCTAAATTTGATGAATTGCCGCAGGAAATTTCCCGCGGCCGTTCTCTTTGAAAGTCGATGAAAATTCGTACATTTGCACCTATTATAGAGAATGGGCGGGGATTCGTGCTGCAATCCTGTCATTCTCATAGAGCAGGCGAGAGAGAATGAAGAAGTTTTCGTATCTGACACTCAGAATGTTGCCCGTTGCCGCGGCGGGTTTACTCGTGGCGTGTGCGAGCATGGGACGGCCCGAGGGCGGCCCGCGTGACCAGACGCCGCCCGTCTACGTCAAGTCGAATCCCGCACCGGGGTCGCTCAATGTGAAGAACCCTAAGATAGTGGTGGAATTCGACGAGAACGTGTCGATCGAAGACCCTATGAACAAGGTGGTCGTATCGCCTGCACAGCGCACTCCGCCGAGCGTTTCGGCGCTGGGGCGCCATGTGACCGTGGAGTTGCGCGACACGATGCTCGAGAACACCACCTATACCATCGACTTTGCCGACGCCATCCGCGACCTCAACGAGTCGAACGTGCTCGACGGCTTTGCCATGGACTTCGCCACCGGCGACAGCATCGACTCACTGCGTATTTCCGGAATGGTTTTTGAAGCTCGCACTCTCGAACCCGCCCAGGGAATGCTCGTGGGCGTATATTCCGATCTTTCCGACACCGCCATATCCACTCTGCCGTTCGAGCGCATTACCAAGACCAATCAGCTCGGCCAGTTCACCCTGCGCAACCTCAAGCCGGGCAACTATCATATTTTCGCGGTAAACGACATGAACCGCGACTACCACTGGGACCGTTCGGAGGATGTGGCCTTCTACGGCGGCACCATCTCACCCTGGGCCTCGCGCGAGATGGTGACCGACACCCTGCGGGCAGCCGACGGAAAAGACTCGCTCGTGAGCGCGATGAAAACCATTTTTCATCCCGACGACGTGCTGCTGACATGGTTCAACGAGGACTACAAGCCGCAGTATATGACAGACAACAGCCGCGCCGAGCGCAATAAGCTCGAATTCAAGTTCAACACCCGCGCCGACTCGCTCCCGATTCTGCGTCTTATCAACTCCCGGCGGAAAGGCGACGATATCTCGCAGTGGGCCGTGCTCGACGCATCGCCTACGCTCGACACCCTGACCTACTGGATAAAAGACACTTCGCTAATCGCGCTCGACACTCTGCTGCTCGAGGCGCGCTACATGCGCACCGATTCAACCGACAATCTTTCGCTCACCACCGACACTCTGCGCTTCATAATGCGCGGCGCAAAGAAGAAAAACAAAGACAAGGAGGAGCCGAAAAAGAAGAAAAAAGAGGGAGAGGAAGCCGACAGCGCCGCTGCCGCTCCGGTGATTCCCTCAATGGATCTGCGCGTAAGCTCCGGCACGACGCAGGATCTGAACCGACCGCTGACGTTTGCCGCCGGAACACCGGTTGAGGCATTCGACAGCACCGCTGTAAGAATGGAGAAGATGGTCGACACGCTCTGGGTAGCCGTAGAGCCTCCGGTAATCCGACGGTCCGACCCCCTGAAACCGATGCAGTTCTCCGCCGCATACCCATGGGAGGAAGGCACAAAATACAAGCTCGTGATCGACTCCGCGTCGATGCGCGACATCTACGGTCTCGTCAACAAGCCTGTCACCCATGAGTTCACCACAAAGAAACTCGCCGATTACTCCACGCTGACCTTCAACGTTTCGGGACTCGACGGCCGACCCGCCGTGGTAGAACTCCTGAGCTCAGACAAACCGGTGACCACCGCTCCGGTGAGCGGAGGAAAAGCCGTAATTCCGTTTATCAACCCGGGAACCTATTACGCCCGCCTGTTTGTAGACGCCGACACCAACGGCATCTGGACAACGGGCAATATCGCCGACTCGATTCAGCCCGAGGAGGTGTATTATTACCCCAAAAAGCTGAATCTGAAGAAGAACTGGGACGTTGAGCAGACATGGAACATCTACGAAATTCCCGTTGATCTCCAGAAACCTCAGGAAATCAAGAAAAACAAGCCGAAAAAGAAGAAATTCGACGATGAGGAGCGCAACAGCAGCGACGAAGAGGAGGAAGACGAATTTTTCGATGATCCCTTCATGAACGCCGCCACCCGCGGAAACTCTAATTTCAACAACACCAACGACGTGCTCGACCGCCGCAGACGACGGTAGGCACTTCCATCACCACGAACACAAGCATAAACCCTTCATTCTCACAACACACAAATTCTTACGCATGGGCACCGAAACAAGCACCCGACTACGACTCCCGCTCATGATCCTGATCATCCCGCTCATGATAGCGGGCATACTCGCCTCATGCCGCCACTCCCCGGGGAAAACGCGGCAGAATACAGAAGAGCCGCTGAGTGCGGCCGTCGACTCAATCGCCCTGCAGGTCTACGCCGATCCCGCCGGAACAGAAGCAAATTTCAACCGGCTGCGCGCGGAAGCCGGAGACCGCAATGCCGATTACTGGACTTCGATGTCGACTATTCTCGCAATCACGCGCCTGATGGTCTGCGACAAGGCCGGAAGCGACTCTGTTCTGAGAACCGTGAGCGAATACTGCTCGACCCATCCCGAGGCCACACTGTCGGCCGGCCGCTACTTCGAGGTCAGAGGCAGAATCATGACCCTCTACGGAATGTCGGACTCCGCCCTGCTCTATTTCAGCAAGGCGTATGAAACCGACATCAAGGCACAGAATTATTCGCTTGCCATCAATATGCTCAGCTCCATGGCGGAACTCGAAGAGCAGGCGGGCGACCCGGCCCGCGCCCTCAACCATCTGCGCCGCGCCCTCGTCCTGGCCGATTCCACCGGCATTCACGACTTCGACTTCTCCACCCGTATCCGCGTGGCCACCGCCTACACCTCGCTGGGCAACTTCCCGGAGGCCGACATATATTTCAACCGCAACCGGCAGTATCTCGCGGAAACTACGCCCATGCAGCGCTTTTTCCACTATTCGAGCCTCGGCAACAGTCTCTATTACCGCGACAGATTTGCCGACGCACTCGCCAGTTTCCGCAGCGCCGCAGTGAGCCTCGACTCGATGAAGCCGAAGCCCGATCCTTATTACTACGCCGTGACGGAGGCAAACATCGGCGAATGTCTGATGTTTCTCGACAGTCTCGACAGCGCCACGGAATACATCAATTCTGCCATGGAAAAGTTCAACGCCATGGCCGTGACAGACATCAACCAGGAGTTCTATCTCAATTCTCTCCGTGGCGACCTCGCCCTACGCAAAGGCGACCTCGCCGATGCACGGCGGCTGCTCCTCGCCGTGGATCCTGACTCAGTTACGATTTCACCACGCTACGTGGCACTCCACTACCGTCGGCTCGGCGAGTTCTACAACGCTACCGCCGACTACCGACGCTCGCTCGACTGCACCCGCCGCTCGCGCAGCATAAGCGACTCACTTACCCGCCACGTGATAGAGAACTTCACCTCGGAAGTCAACACCCGCTACTCGCAGGACACAACCATACTGAGCACCCGTCTGCGTGTAACCGAGAAGGAGGAAGAGGTGAAATCACTCTATGCCTGGGTGTGGGGAGTGATTCTGGCAGCCGTGCTCCTTTCGGCGGCGCTCATCGCCCTCAACGTGTCGCGCAACCGCCGCAACCGCCGGGAACTTTCCGAGCTCAACGACCTGATGGTGACAATGAAGATGGAAAATGTGCGCAACCGATTGTCGCCCCACTTCATTTTCAATGTGCTCAACGCCGAGATGGCCGACCGCAACGAGGGTATCAATAACCTTATCCGCCTCATGCGCCGCAATCTCGAGCTGTGTAACCGCAGGGTGATTCCGCTGAGCGAGGAACTGTCGTTCATCGACAATTACATAGCCGTGGAGCGCGGTTCGCTCGGCGACGGGTTCCGCTACCAACTCAACATTGACGGCTCTATCGACCCGCAGAAAGTGCAGCTCCCCTCGATGATGCTCCAGATATTCGTGGAAAACGCCGTAAAACACGGCCTCCGCGGCTACGACAATCCCGCGAAGCTTCTCCGCATAGAGATCATGCGCCAGGGATCAGACATAGTCTACACCATCACTAACTCATCGGCACCGGAAGGATTCATGCCTCCCTCCGGAACGGGTACGGGGCTGCGGGTAATTTCGCAGACAATAACCACGCTTAATTCGCGCTCGCGCCGCGGCAAAATCGACCTGCGGCAGCAGACCGAGCCGGATCCCGACCATCCGGGGCGCCCGCTCTACAGCATGATTCTGACTATCCCGGCGGGGTTCAGCTTCGCCATACTTGAAAAATAATGGCAGACACCCGACCGGATAAAGAAAACGGGGAGAACGGCTACCGCAGCATTCTCAAAGGCACCTCCATTTTCGGAGGCGTCCAGATGTTTCTGATACTCGTCAGTCTTATCCGCGGAAAGTTCGTGGCTCTTCTTTTAGGGCCGGCCGGAATGGGTATCTCGTCGTTGTTCAACTCCGCGTCGGGAACAATCGTGAAAGCAGCGTCGCTCGGCCTGAATCTCGCGGTAGTGAAGGAGGTGGCGCAACATAAAGACAATCCCTCCGCATTCGCCCATATTATGTGTGTGGCGTTTACGCTGCTGCGGTTCACGGCGCTTTTAGGAGCTCTTGCGTGTGCGCTCTGCTCCCGGTGGCTCAGCGAGCTGACATTCCACAGTCCTGACTACACGTGGCAGTTCGTGCTGCTCGCAGTGGCTGTGTATTTCACAATCGCCGGCAACGGACAACTGTCGGTGCTTCAGGGACTCCACGAGGTTAAAAAACTCTCGAAAGCATCGTTGGTGGGAGCCGTGACAGGACTTTTGGCCGGGGTGCCCCTATACTATTTTTTCGGCACCAGGGGTATTGTGCCGGGTATTGTGATACTGTCGCTCACCACCTATATCTTTTACCGCTACAGCCTGCGCCATATTACAGCCCGAGAAAAATTCAACTGGCAGCAGCACAAGTCAACCGCCCGACGGCTGATTTCGCTCGGAACAGTACTGCTCGCAGGCGACCTCATAGGCACGCTCGCCACCTACATCCTCAACATCTATCTGCGCTCGCAGGGAGGCGAGACTACCGTGGGTCTTTTCCAGGCTGCGACGAGCATAGCGGCGCAATATTCCGGAGCCATCACGGCGGCTCTGTCGCTCGAATATTTCCCGCGCCTGTCGAAAGCGGCCTCCGACAACCGCCTGATGACCGACATCGTAAACCGTCAGTCGGAAATCGTGGCGCTCGCCATGGCTCCGCTGTCGTGCCTGATGATCATTTCCGCGCCCCCAATCATAATGCTGTTGCTTTCAGAGGAATTCATGCCGGTGCTGGAATTAGTGAGATGGATGGGTTTCGGAATCATACTCAGGCTACTGCAGTTCCCTATGGGATATATAGCTTTCGCCAAAGGAAACAGACGAGTGTATTTTCTGATGGAAGGAGTTTTCCTCAATCTGTCGGGATTCCTGGCCAATATTCTGTTTTATCACTTTTTCGGACTCATCGGTCTGGGCTACGCCGCGGTCTTCGACTACGTGTTCTCTCTCGGAGTTTACTACGTTGTAAACCACAGGATGTATGGCTACACCTTCTCTCGAGCCGCGGCGCGCGACTATCTGATATGTCCGCTCCTCTGTCTGCTCTGCCTGGCGGGGTCATACCTCCCCGGAACGGCGCTCCCCTACTCTCTTATGGGCATCTTCACAGCCGCTGCGGCCGCCTACGCCCTGCTGCGGCTGCGCAAACTTCTCCACAAACAATAATCTCTCTGGAATCATGAAACTTAAGACGCTTTTTATCGACTTTCTCAGACAAAATAACCTCGTGGAAGAGGCCGCGATGTATGAGTCGTTTTTCAACGATTGCTACGCGACGCACTATATTCCCGAACTTACATCAGGCGTGCTCGCCAACGTTTCGCTCAAGCACCGTTTCGCGAAATTCATCGTGGAAAAATGCGCGGCCGACGAAATCTATATCGAGTCCATCAACGACCGGCGCCTAATGTCGATGGTGATTTACTACGTCTATGTGAGGATTCTTAACGCCGCGGAGGAGCCGGGCGCCGGGAAGGCCGAACAGCTGCTGCAGAACGCGGGCTGCGGTTGGTTCGAAGTGAGTCACGACTCCTACGGAAGCATCGCAGGCTACGAGATTTATCCCTCGTCTGACAGGGCTCAGACAGATCTTATGCCGGTTGACATGTGCTACGGCGGCCACAGCTTTCACGCGGGATGGAACACATTTACCGTGAACCTTCTCTGTTTCCGCGACAAGAAAGTGACACTCGGACTGCGCTGCGACTTCGGCTCACTTCCCTCGGTGATATGTCACAAAGGATGCCGCCCGCTCAGGCATCAGACCGACTCCGAAGGCAACCGGTGGTTTCTGCTCGAGGCCGACACCGCTCTCACCGACGACTGCACCGCCGTGTTCAGCAGTCCGATTGAAAAGGATTTCGCCATAGAAATCGCCGACTGGGTGAGTTCAGCCGACCGGCGGGTAATATTCCGTATCTTCCGCAGGTAAAATCGCGGCAGAATACTGAACCTCTGCACTTAAAACCGCGCTTAAAACCGCAAACATGCCATGGGAAAAGAACCACAGCAAATAATTTCGGGTAATTGGTCAGATTTCGTATCTTTGTGGTTTATTAAGAGGTTGTTTAATAACAAATGTGAAAGCCGGAGTCCATTCTCCCGAGGTGAGTTTCGGGATGAATTGAAGGAGTAATGCTGTAGCATTATGACTGAAATTCAGCGCGAAAGGCACCCGGGAGAATGGATGCGAAAAAACATTTTTCTCAACCTCAAAAAGATATTTTGGATGTTTATATTCGTAAATAAAAGTTACCTTATGTCGCATGGATGCCTTTTTGGCTACCCTGTCCCTAATCTTCAGTCACAGTGCTACAGCACTGCTCCTTCAGATTATGAACAGGTTAGCGCAAAAATCCATCCACTCCGGCTTCACATTTGTTTTTAAACAACCTCTAAACGTATATGTCAATGATAAAGAATCTTTTGTTTGATTTGGGCGGGGTGATAATGGACATCGACCGCAATTGCTGTGTAAGGGCATTCGAGAGTCTCGGCATGAGGGAAATCGACAGCCTTTTAGGGCTTTACGGCCAAAAAGGCGTGTTTTTAGAACTCGAAAGCGGTCTTATAAGTCCGACTGACTTCCGCACCGAACTGCGTAAGAAGATTCCGGGTGAGGTTTCGGACCGGCAGATTGACGATGCGTTCAACGAGTTTCTGCTTGGTATTCCGGCAGAGCGGCTGCGGTGGCTCGAACAACTCAGAAAAGAGTATCCGGTGTATCTGCTGTCGAACACCAACGAAATAATGATGGAGTCGAAAATTAAGGACTCATTCCGTGCCGACGGCCACGACATCAACCATTATTTCGACGGAATTGTTACTTCCTACGAGGCTAAATGCTGCAAGCCGGCGCGGAAGATTTTTGATTATGCCTCGGAAAAATTGGGCATCAATCCGGCGGAGACACTGTTTTTCGACGACTCGCAGGCCAATGTAGATGCAGCCCGCAGTTATGGCTATCAGGCCGTAAGGGTGCGCCCCGGCGAAGAATTCATGACAATACTCAACAATTATATCAAGGAATATGAAGATAATAAATAAGGAAGACAACAAGCGGCGCCGCATAGCCGCCGTCGGGATGTACGACGGCGTTCACGCGGGCCATCGCTTTCTTATTAAGTTCCTGCGCGGGGAGGCTGCGGCACGGGGACTGACGCCGTCGGTCGTCACCTTCGTGCGCCATCCGCTCGCCACAGTCCGTCCGCTCGACGCACCGCGGCTGCTGACCTCTCTTGAGGAGCGTATGAACCTCCTCGAAAAGGAGGGGGTTGAAGACTGCATACTTCTGACCTTCAACGACAAAATGCGGCGTCAGAGCGCGCATGAGTTTCTGTCGGGCCTGAAGCGCAAATATGGCGTCGAGGCGCTGGTGGTCGGCTTTAACAACCGTTTCGGCCACGATCGCGCCGAGGGGCTGGAGCAGTACCGCGCCATCGGGCGTGAAATAGGGATGGAGGTGATGGACGCGCCTGAATACCGCGGAGAAGGGAATCAGATAAGTTCGTCGGTGATACGCGAACATCTTCGTCACGGCCGTGTTGAGGAGGCCGCCACGGCGCTCGGACGTCCGTATAAGATTTTCGGCGTGGTTGTGAACGGCAACCGCCTCGGACGGTCTATAGGTTTCCCGACAGCCAACGTGGAGGCATCGGACAAGGAAATACTTATTCCGGCCCGCGGAGTATATGCGGCCTACGTCACCACTCCCGACGGAATCCGCAGGGGAGCGATGGTCAACATAGGCACACGGCCCACTGTTTCCAATGATGAAAAGTCTGAGACTGAAGCTGTGATAGAGGCTCATATTTTTGATTACACCGGTTATATTTACGACGAGGAGATAGCCGTTGAGTTCATAAGCCGCCTGCGCGACGAGAAGAAATTCGAGTCGGTCGACAAACTTCGCGCTCAGCTTGAAAAAGATGCAGCTGCGGCGCGCAAACATATCGCACGGAGATGAGCAAAAAAGTACTGATAATCGGAGCGGGCGGATTCATAGGCGGATTCATTGCCGCCGAAAGCCTGCGGCGCGGCTACGAAACGTGGTGCGGGGTGCGCGAGTCGACCTCGCGTAAATTCCTTACCGACCCGGCGCTGAAATTCGTGACCCTCGACTACGACGATCGGGAGCGCCTCGCCTCCGAGCTGGCCATCGCTCTCCCGGACGGGGAGAAATGGGACTATATGGTCTACAACCTCGGAGCCACGAAGTGCATAAACTTTTCGGACTTCAACCGCATCAATTTCCAGTATCTCAAGACGTTTGTCGAGACGGTACAGGAATGCGGCATGACGCCGGAGAGATTCGTCTACATGTCGAGCCTGTCTGCCCTGGGCCCCGGCGACGAGAAAAACTACTCGCCTATGACCTCAGCGATGTTTCCCGCGCCCAACACCCGCTACGGAGTGTCGAAACTCAAGGCGGAGACCACTCTCATGGCGCAGCCCGAAAGTTTTCCGTGGATAGTGCTGCGTCCCACGGGGGTATACGGCCCCCACGAGCAGGACTACCTCATGATGATAAAGAGCATCGACGCCCACTTCGATTTCGGCGTCGGATTCCGCAAGCAGTTGCTCACGTTTATCTACGTTGAAGACCTCGCCCGCGCTGTTTTCGACGCCCTCGAGCGCGGAAAAATCCACCGCAAATATATAATTTCCGAGCCACGCGCCTATTCGCAATCCGAGTTCCGCCGGATAGTGGCAAGGGAGCTGGGGCGCAAGTTCGTGATACCCGTCAGGCTGCCTCTCTGGGTGGTGAAGATAGCCTCGGCGATAGCCGAAAAATGGGGGGTGGCCAAGATGAAACCGTCCACCCTCAACTCCGACAAATACAATATAATGAAACAGCGCAACTGGAACTGCGATCCGTCGGACGCACTCAACGATTTCGGATTCCGCGCGCAGGTTGACCTCGAAAACGGCATCCGGGCCACCGTGGCCGCCTATCGCGAGCAACAGCGCCTCGACGCCGAACGCAGAAAGGAGGAGAAAAGGAAATGATACCGGAGTACAGAGGCAAGACCCCGATATGGATGACCGTGATTATAATCGTTGCGATGCTTCCGGTTTTCCTGTTTCCCACGCTTCTGGGAATGCTTCCGCCCGACAGCGAGGGAGTACGCGCGATTGTGTGGTGCTATCCGTTTTATGTAATCGTGTCGGGGTTCCTGGCGTATGTATCCTACGGCAGCCGCCCCGAAATGTCGTGGATTCTGCTCATACTGATGGTGCTGAGCCATGCAGCGGTGTGGATGCTCGCCGGAGGCGAATACCTATAAACCAATACATTATGAAGATACTGATAATCAATGGCCCGAATCTCAATATGCTCGGGCGGCGCGAACCCGGAATCTACGGCTCGCAGTCGTGGGATGACTATTACCCCATTCTGAAATCGTCGCTTCCGGCCGGAGTGGAAACAGAATATTTCCAGAGCAACCACGAAGGCGACATAATCGACAAAATCCAGCAGACCGATGCCGACGGCATAGCGCTCAACGCCGGCGCCTACACCCACACGTCGCTGGCGATTGCCGACGCGATTTCGGCAGTGAAAAAACCTGTGGTCGAGGTGCATATCTCCAACGTGGCGGCGCGCAAGGAGGAGATACGCCACCGGTCGCTCATCGGGCCGGTGTGCAAAGGCAGCATAGCCGGATTCGGACTCGATTCATACCGCCTCGCCGCAGAGGCACTCACCCATCTGCTGCAGAGCGAATGACGGCGCCGGACCAGCGGCTCGAGGATTATATTCTCGCCCATATATCGCCTGAGCCGGAACACCTTAAACGGCTGTATAGGGCCACGAACCTGCATCATCTCTATCCGCGCATGTGTTCGGGCCATCTGCAGGGACGCATGCTGAAAATGCTTACTGAAATGATAGCGCCCCGACGGGTGCTGGAACTCGGCGCCTATACCGGCTATTCGGCACTCTGCCTTGCGGAGGGCCTGCACGGCGATGCCGTCCTCCACACCATTGAGGTAGACGACGAGATGGAAGACTGGCTGAGGAGCCATTTCGCGGAGGCAGAATGCGGCAACCGGATAGTGCTCCATATAGGCGACGCTCTCGAAATCATCCCCACCCTCGGCGAGACCTGGGATCTCGTGTATATCGACGCCAACAAACGCGATTATACCGCATATTTCGAGGCTGTAATGCCAGCACTCCGGCCCGGCGGCTTCATTATAGCCGACAATACGCTGTGGGACGGGAAGGTGGCCGCCACCGCCGCCAACCACGATGCGCAGACGCGGGCTTTAGCGGCGTTTAACGACTTCGTAGCCTCCGATCCTCGTATAGAGACCGTGATTCTGCCTTTGCGCGACGGTCTTACGCTGATAAGGAAGAACGGGAGCACATGCGGATGAGCCGTGCGCCGAAATAGGCCACGGCCATCACTATGACAATGAGCGCCGAACAGGGAACGTCGATTACTGTTCCGAGCAAAAGCCCGGCGATGCAACATATCGCCGAAATCGCTATAGACGAAAGCATTATAGTGCGGAAACGGTGGCAGAAGACTTCGGCGGTCATCTGCGGGAGCGAGAGCATCGACATCAGCAGCATAACCCCTACAAGCCGGATGGTAAGTACTATGCACACTGCCACAAGAACCGTCATAAGCGTCGACACGGCGCGGACGGGCAGGCGCTTTACACGGGCGAAATCGGGGTCGAATGCCGTGGTGACTATAATATTGAAAAGCAAGAAGAACACCGCAACGAGAACCGCGGTATAGATTCCGAACGCCCATAGGTCGGCGGAGGTTATAGTAAGAATATTACCGAACAGAAATGCATTGAGTTCAGGCACGTAGCCGGGCGTGAGAAAAACGAAGAGCACACCGAGAGCCATTCCGACCGACCAGACTACGGCCACGGCGGAATCCTCGCGCACGTTGCTCCGCGCCGACATCCAGTCGATTCCGAGCGACGACGCTACGGCAAACACTCCTGCCATAAGTATCGGATTCCATCCTAAGAAATATCCCAGACCGAGACCGCCGAAGCAGGCATGGGTTATGCCGCCGGCTATCGAAACGAGCCGTCGCGACATTATGTATGTACCGATCATTGCCGACGCCACACTCAGGAGCAGGACACCGGCAAAGGCATTGCGGAAAAATCCGTATTCGAAAAGCTCCATTTCTTAGAGGTTGTTTAAGAACAAATGTGAAGCCGGAGTGGATGGATTTTTGAGCTAACCTGTTCATAATCTGAAGGAGCAGTGCTGTAGCACTGTGACTGAAGATTAGGGACAGGGTAGCCAAAAAGGCATCCATGCGACTTATGGTAACACAATTTTTCTTTTTTACACATTTAAATTTCAGTTTTGCGGTTGTTTAAAATGCTTCTTCGCATCCATTCTCCCGGGCGTCTTTCGTTCTGAATTTCAGTCATAATGCTACAGCATTACTCCTTCAATTCATCCCAAAATACACCTCGGGAGAATGGACTCCGACTTTCACATTTGTTTTTAAACAACCTCTTATTTTTTGTTTTCCGGCTGCTGCTCGTTGACAAGCATAATCCACTCCTCGCGTATAGGCGCGGGCATTTCTATACCGCGTGCTGCGAGACTCATGCCCCAGGGAGCGATATCGGAAGGAATCAGGGTGTAGAGCACGTCGCGGAACCGTTCGATTTCATCGTCGGAATAATTTCCGGCACTTCGTCCGCGGAAACTGTCGAGTTCCTCATCTTCGTAATATACAGGCTTTTCGGGAAATTTCTCGCATACCTCATGGAGACCGCAGCACACTCCGGTGGTCTCCACTACGGTGGCCTCCTCCTGAGATGAGGGTGCGGTATTCTCCTCCGCGGAGTTCTTAGGCTTATCGGGCTTATGCGTAGCCCACAATATAAGACCGGTGAAGAAAGTAAAAACCAGTATTATAAGTGCTCCTGTCATGATTCCTCCGCATTTTCGCCGGGTTCGGGAAACGGCTGGTCGCCGTCGAGCAACACGAAACCCGCGCTGCGCAGGTCGTCCCAGAATCCGGGATAAGATTTCGACACAACTTCCACATCCTCAACGACTATACCCGGGATGAAGATTGCAACCGGAGCGAGCGCCATGGCCATGCGGTGGTCATCGTAGGTGGCGAACCGCGGCAGTTCAGTAACCGGACGCCGGCCACCGTCCCAGCGCATTATGTCGGCAGCCTCGATTTCGATAATCACGCCGAGTTTGGCCATTTCGTCGGCGAGCGCCTGCACCCGGTCGCACTCCTTGATGCGGAGAGTGGAGAGGCCGGTGAAGCGGAACGGGATGCCGAGCATCACGCAAGCTACTGTTACCGAAGGTACAAGGTCGGGCATCGGGGAGAAATCGAGATCGAGGCGCGCATCCTGATCGGGACTTGGAATCAATTCCGTTCCGCCCTCCTCGCTGTTAAAATCGGTATTTACGCCGAGGCGCACGAATATGTCGGCAAGCACCCGGTCGCCCTGCACGCTGCGGTCGGTGAGATTTTCAATAACTACCGAACCGCTCGACATCACGTCGATCTGATACCACGGAGCAGCAGCGCTCCAGTCACCCTCAACCTGCATACCGAGCGGAGAATACGTCTGCGGGCGCACCTCAATGTCGTAGCCGTAAAACTCACTCTCCACGCCGGCGGCGGCCATCATTTTGAGAGTCATCACGATATATGGCCGTGAAACGGGCTCACCGCTGAGCCGCACGCGCAGGCCAGCGGTCATTACCGGCGCCACCATGAGCAGGGCTGAGATAAACTGCGAGCTTATGGAGGGTGAAATCTCTATCTCGCCGCCGGCGAGACGGCGCCCTGAAATTTTCAGGGGCGGGAAACCTTCCTCTCCGAGATATTCAATCTGAGCACCGAGGGAGCGGAGGGCGTCGACAAGCGGGCCTACCGGACGATGGCGCAGACGTTCGGTGCCGTCGAGAGTGACTTCGGCACCCTCCCTGACGGCGAAATAGGCCGTGAGGAAGCGCATTGCAGCTCCGGCTGCACCTACATTGACCTCACCGGAAGTCCGTCCTACGGCTTCGGCGATGAAGCGGGTATCGTCGCATTCGGCAAGCGGGGCAATCGGCGCCGCGCCGGGTGTAAGAGCATTTATGATGACAGCACGATTGCTCATGCTTTTCGACAGCGGAAGCGCAAGCCGCGCCTCCAGAAAACCGTCGGGAGGGATAATTCGGTAGTTCATAGTGCAAAGGTACGCAAAATCAGTAAAATCAGCATAAAATTTCTGCAAGTAGCTTTTTATTTATAACTTTGCGGAAACTCATACTAAAGAATGATCGTATGAAAAACGGAATCGGGCCGATTTGACGTCCTTCAGATGCAACAGAAAGATTCAAATTTTATCATGAAAGCTACCGAAATACAGGAATTGTTCAACAATTTTGAATCCATCGCGATAGAATGCGACGGAGTAGAATGCTGGAGCGCCCGGGAACTTGCCCCGGCAATGGGTTATACCCAATACCGAAACTTCTTGCCAGTCATAGAAAAAGCCAAGGAGTCGTGTTTAAATGCAGGAGAATCGGCGACAGACCATTTTGCGGATGTCCGCAAAATGGTCTCCCTCGGCTCGGGGGCTGAGCGTCAGATAGATGACGTCATGCTGACGCGCTATGCCTGTTATCTTGTAGCGCAAAACGGCGATCCCCGCAAATCGGAGATCGCCTTTGCCCAAAACTACTTCGCGGTTCAGACACGCCGAGCAGAGATAGTACATCAGAGGCTCCTTGATTATGAACGGGTTCAGGCACGCGCCAAACTCGCAGAAACCGAGCATACTCTTTCGGGAGTGCTTTATGAACGGGGCGTTGATTCCAAGGGCTTCGCTCTTATCCGGACAAAAGGAGACCGCGCATTGTTCGGGCTTGATACAGCCATGATGAAACGCCGCGTCGGGGCACCCGAAAAAAGACCGCTTGCCGACTTCCTTTCCACAATAGCAATAAAAGCCAAGGATCTTGCCGCCGAAATGACCTCTGTAAACGTACAGCAGAAAGATCTGCACGGCCAGACCTGCATTGAACTCGAACACATCGACAATAATAGTGCAGTCCGCAATATGCTTCTTGACCGTGGCATCCGACCAGAAGCGTTGCCTCCGGCAGAAGATGTAAAGAAAGTGGAACGCCGGCTTAAATCCGACGAAAAGAAAATTCTCCCAAAGAAAAAGAAATGAAGCCGGCCCGCGACATTTGATATTTTTATCCTGCGGGTGTAGAAATCTCACGGTTTTATTTATAACTTTGCGGCTCAAAACATACCGACATGGAAAAGAAACATACCGACACCGCCGTTTTGCGCATGCACTGCCCCGACCAGCCGGGAATAATCGCCGTAATCACCGACTTCATCACGTCGAACCGCGGCAACATCCTGTATCTCGACCAATATGTTGACCGGACTGAAGGCATATTCTATATGCGCGTTGAGTGGGATCTCGACGGATTTCTCATTCCTAAGGAAAAGCTGAAAGACTATTTCCAGACGCTCTACGGTCAGCGGTATCAGCTGACTCACCGGCTGAGTTTCACGTCGCACCGCCAGCGGATGGCGATTTTCGTGTCGAAGATGTCGCACTGTCTCTACGATCTCCTCTCGCGCTACATAGCCGGGGAGTGGGACGTGGAGATTCCTGTAATAATCTCCAACCATCCCGACCTCGAGATTGTGGGGAAGCAGTTCAACATACCCTTCGAGGTGGTGCCCGTCACCCGCGACAACAAGGAGGAGATGGAGAAGCGCGAGTTCGAGATACTCGACTCCTACGGCATTGACTTCATAGTGCTGGCCCGCTACATGCAGGTGCTGTCGGAAGAATTCATCAACCGCTACCCCAACCACATAATCAACATCCACCATTCTTTCCTGCCGGCGTTTGTGGGCGCCAAGCCTTACCATCAGGCGTTCGAACGCGGAGTGAAGCTGATAGGCGCTACGTCGCATTACGTGACGACCGAACTCGACGCCGGACCTATCATCGAACAGGACACTGCGCGGATCACCCACAAAGACACCGTGGCTGACCTCGTGAAAAAGGGACGCGACCTGGAGAAGATAGTGCTCTCGCGCGCCGTAGAGAAGCATATACAGCGCAAAATACTCACCTACAAGAACAAGACGGTAGTCTTTTCCTGATGCGCCTCATTCACGGGGCACTTTCGGAGCGCGGTTGCGGTGAGTGATGCGGCGGCGCAGGGTTATGAGACTGCGCCAGGCCGAAATAGCCGCCATGATAATGGGCGACGGCGACGCCACAATGTCGGTTGAGAGCGTGTCGGCCATAGTCATCGGCTGATCGTCGTCGTACTGGCCCGGATAAAGCACAATAAGATTGTTTCGGTCGAAGTAGCGCTGCAGGAAAGCCGGAATCTCATCCATTTCGCTGCTCCAGGATATAGAGGAGCGGCGCCCTGAGACAACAACAAACAAATCGTCATCGAGAACGTCGTTCGCCTGCACTACGAAGTCGTCGTAGGAACTCATCAGGTCGTGCTCGGCCCGGATGCCGTAACGTCCGCGCTTTATCACAGTATTAATCCAGGGCCAGGTCTCTTCGTCGCATTTGAAGATTATGCGGCAGCCCACCTGACGGGTAAGACATGCGAGGGCGTCGACCCAGCGGCGGAAGCCCGTTTCGAAGCGTGCGCGGCGCGGTACTGCAACAACGATGCGGGTCACGGTGTTGACCGGGATGAAAGAGCGCACAATCACCACCATACGGTTTGTCTGACGCAGGAGCGACTCGATTTTATCTCCGAAAAAGGAGTCGATAAGGCGTGCGCGCCGGTGCAGCCCGATAATCACTTCCGAGATGTCGCGCTCCGAAATAGTGTTGACGATTCCGGTAATCACGTTGAGATCGAAGCGCTCAATTACAGAAATAGAAGCATCGACAGAAGCCGCGGCGGCCTCCGCCACGTCGAGCGAATTGCGCCCGATTGCGCGCGAGGAGGCGGAATTATCGGAGCGCACGTGGAGTCCGAAAAGATTGTCGCGTCCGGTCTGACCCGGGCGGCGCATGAGGAGGGCAAGTTCCACGAGCGAAGGCGCGGTTATCGGATTTGAAATGGTAATCAGCGTGCGCGAAACGCTGTTTTGCTCCGGCTCCTGGGTGTCGGCGGTCATTTGCTCGAGCATGCGGAGTTTCATCCGGGTGGCGGCACGTTCGGTTCCGAGCGATGAAACGGAGCACGTTACGAGAATCATCACCACAGTAGCATTGAGAATCTCCACATTGAAGAGGTTCATCTCATAGCCTATTGTCACCACGGCGAGAGCCACGGCGGTGTGGGCGTTGGAAAGCTGGTACATCATGGAGCGGTCTACCGCTTCCATTTTGAAAAGTTTCTGAGTGGCGAATGCCGCAAGCCATTTCGTGGCCATGGCCACTGCGCTCATCACTGCAGCGATATAGACAGTCTCGACTCCTGCCGTGAGCACTCTCACATTTATCATCATTCCCACACCGATAAGGAAATACGGGATAAAAATGGCGTTGCCCGTAAACTCGAGGCGCGACATGAGAGGAGAACGCTGGGGAATATAGCGGTTGAGCACCAGTCCGGCGAAGAATGCGCCGAACACGCCCTCAAGACCGATCCAGACGGCGATGGCGGCGGCCAGAAACACCATTGTGAGGACATACACGAACTGCGCTATACCGTCGTTATAGCGTTTGAAGAACCACCTCGTGATGCGCGGATAGGAGTAAATCAGGCCTATGCAGAACAGAGCGAGGCAACCCAGCAGCGGAAGGAGGGACGATATGGTGCCATACCGCTCCATGCCGAGCACACCGGCAAGCACAATGAGCGAGCCGAGAACCGTGACGATGGTTCCGGCTATGGCTATCACCACGGAGGGAGCTTTGGTGAGCCCGAAGCGCGACACGATCGGGTAGGCAATGAGAGTATGGGCGGAGAACATGGAAGCAAGCAGCAATGCAGTGAGCGGACGGAGTCCGAGCCACACTGCAGCCACAGCAGCGCCGAGCAGAAGCGGAATGAGGAAAGTCAGGAACCCGAAGCACAGACCCTTGCGGAGATTCTTTTTCAGGTGATACATGTCGATTTCCAGACCCGCAAGGAACATAAGATAGAGAATACCTACCTGCCCGAAGACCTCGAAACTCATGTCGCGCGCCAGCAGGTTGAAACCGTGGGGGCCTACGGCAACACCGGCAAGAATAAGCCCGATAACCTGCGGAATCTTCAGTCTGCCCAGCAGCAACGGCGTAAGCAGAATTATAGCCATCACCGTAAGGAAGATGGGCACGGGCTGCGTGATGAGGGGTGCGGAAGCAGGTATTGCCATAAGAGAAATCATCGGCAGAAGCAGAGACAGGGTATAGATCGTGGGACAAAGATACGCAAAAAATCGGAATTTACGGTGCGGGAGAACCGGGAATGTTCCGGTGCGGGAAGCATAGGCACAAAAAAGGGTAAGCTTACTACATCGCACCGCTACAACCCGTTACCGTTGCTTCGATCAAGACCTGGCGGAGTTCACGGGGAGCTGGTCGTGTAGGACTTACCCGGCTGCAAAGGTACTGCTTTTTCGTGAATCCGCAAGCAGTTTACAGCATGAGGGGGTTGTTTTAACGTTCGTTAAGAAAGACAACAAACCCGGCAGAAGGAGTTTTGCCGGGTTTGCCGATATAATTATACGGGGATTACATTTTTACAGTCACCGGTTTGTCGAGAGTGCCGGAAGCGCGGCGGATTTTACCTTTATGGAGGACTTCTACATTGACTTTGCCAAAATCGAGCGGATAGGTGCCTTCTGCATCATCTACAGTAATTTCCATATTATTACCGTTCCGACGGGCAGAAAAATGCAGTTTTTTATAATTGCCGTCGCGGAAACTCCAGCCGTCGCCCTCGTCCCAGTAGAGTGTGCCGGAGGCGTTGCCGTCTTTGTCGGGACAGACAATAAGAGTGAGAGGACTGAAAGGATTTTCGTTAAGGTTCTCGATAACGCGGCCGGCCGGGACGATACTCCCTCCCCTTATTCGCAATTCGGCCTGATACTTGCCTTTGGTGTCATCCTTAACCAGCGACAGTTTTTCCCAGATGCCTTTGGGCAGAGCAGGTTTCTCGGCGAATGCCGGTATCACGAGAATGTCGGTTCCCAACAGAAACGCTTGCTGTTCGGCACGAATTTCAGGATCGGCGGGGTCAGCCATAAACACCGGAGCCATCACGGGCTGTCCGTCGGTATGGGCATTGTGGAACGCGGTATAGATGTATGGAATCAGGCGGTAGCGGCGCATGAGCGCCATACGCGATTCTTTCTCAACGTCTTTGCCGAAAGCCCACGGCTCCTTGTCGTTGGTGTCGCACGAGGCGTGACCGCGTGAGAAGGGGAAGAATGCTCCGAAGCCGATCCAGTTGCCGAAAAGGTCGCCGTCAGTGTCGCCGACAAATCCGCCTATGTCGGGGCCATTGAACGGTTGTCCGGAAAGTCCGAGGGTAAGCGACATGGGAACTGACAGTTTCATGTGGTCGTAAGAGGCGGCGTTGTCGCCGGTCCACATGGCAGCGTAGCGCTGACCGCCCAGAATATTCGAGCGGGAAAGGATGAAGGGGCGCCGGTCGGGGTTGGCGGCGAGAATGCCGTTGCGTGAGGCTTCAACCATCAGACGGCCGTAGGCATTGTGCCACATGGCATGCCGTCCGGCAGGAAGATTCCCTCCGCCACGGTGTATGCAGCTTTCCGGCATAGTGCCGCCGGGGCCGTCGAAAACAGAAGGCTCGTTCATGTCGTTCCATATGCCGTCGATGCCCGTGGCGAGGAAATCTTTATAGAGTGTCCCCCACCAGCTGCGAGTTTCAGGACGGGTGAAGTCAGGAAACGCGCAGTCGCCGGGCCAGACTTTTCCGTGGAACTCATTGCCGTATGCGTCTTTCACGAAGACGTCGTTGCGCTTGCCGGATGAATAGACAAAGTAATTGTCGTCGACTTTCACGCCCGGGTCGATCATATAGACTGTCTTGAAACCGTTATCGTGGAGATAGCTGTTGAACGCTTTGGGGTCGGCGAACTCGTTTTCGCTGATAGTGAAAATCCGGAATCCGTCCATATAGTTGATGTCAAACCACATAACATCGCACGGTATATGCTTTTTACGGAAAGTATCGGCCACTTCACGGGCACGGGATTCCGGGACGTAGGAGAAGCGGCACTGATGATATCCGAGCGACCAGAGCGGAGGCATCTCGATGGTACCGGTCAATTCGGAAAGACCTTTGAGCACTTCCTGCGGGGATGTCCGGTCGATAACATACGTCTTGAATGGCGTTCCTTCGGCGGTAAACTGTATCCGGTCGTCGGCAGTAAGAAGATTCGCTTTATGAAATGTGTCGAAGAGCACTCCGAAGGCGGTTCCGTCGGGGCGCACTCCCATGACCCACGGATGGGTCTGATAGAGTCGGGAGCCATTGTCGACGAGATACATGCCGGTATCGGTGTTCCAGAGTTTTATTTCCTGACCGTTGCGCAGTAGCGGCCCTGTGACTTCGCCGCCACCGTAGAGGTCGGTGCCGTCGGGGACTGTAATCGTCACCTGAACGCCGCGGTCGGTGGTCGCGTACTGCGGAACGAGCTTCCATCCGGAGGGTTTCTCTCCGATTGCGGCAGGTTCGTGCGACAGAATGAGCATCGGGGTGACTGTCGCGTCAAAACGTTCCGGCACGAATTCCATTATGCCATCACCTACAAGTGATTCTCCGGCTATTGCCACCTCAGCGGCGTCTGCCGCAGGTGAAGGCACAAGCAGAAGGAAGGCTGCAAGAGAGATGATTGATTCTTTTCTCATAATAATAATGAATGATCGGTTTTACTTATATGACCGATTGAAAGGCGACTTCGCACTAAGAGGTTGTTTAATAACAAATGTGAAGCCGGAGTGGATGGATTTTTTGAGCTAACCTGTTTATAATCTGAAGGAGCAGTGCTGTAGCACTGTGACTGAAGATTAGGGACAGGGGAGCCAAAAAGACATCCATGCAACTTAATGTAACTTATTTTCATTATTTTATACATTTTATTCGGTTTTGAGGTTGCTTGAATAAATGCTTTTTCGCATCCATTCTCTTGGACGTCTTTAGTGCTGGTTTTCAGTCACAGTGCTACAGCACTGCTCCTTCAAACCATCTCTAAATCCGCCTCAAGAGAATGGACTCCGGCTTTCACATTTGTTTTTAAACAACCTCTAAAAAACCGCTGAGTATGCTGTGCGGAAGCTACTGCAGATTATCTTTTGCGAGAGTACCTATTTTCTTGACTTTTTCTTCGAATTCAGCAGTAGGGAGCGGGGACGATTTGCGCACTTTGCTCTTATAGTTGTAGACGGTCTGGACTGAGTAATGCAGGAAGTTGGCTATCTGTGCCATATCGGTGATTCCGAGACGTATGAGGGCGAAGATACGCAGAGGAGTGTTAAGGCTTCCCTTGGGTACTGTAAAGCGATATTCGGGCAGCAGAAGCCCGTTGAATTCTTCTATAAAGTTCGGGTAGAGATTGAGAAACGCCTTGTCGAAATTATCATAGAGTTCTTCCAGTTCTTTTTCAAGCGGACGCGAAGATAGAACATAGAGATCCTCTATCTGATTGGCTTTGATCTTTCGGTTGACATTTATACGGAATTTGTCGAGCTTATCGACGTTTATCGAGCACTGGTGCATGAAGTAACCTACATACCGTTCGCGTATGAGGTTGGCTTCGGCAAGTTTTACTGACGCCCGTTCGAGCCGCTGATTTGCTTTGGCAAGATCAGCCCGCGAGCGCGACACTACGCGGGTCTGCTTAAGAAACAACAGAGCAACCGTCAGGATAACAACCACAAGCAAGCACAGGCACCAGATATAAATTTTCATACGGTGCTGCTGCTGGTCGAGCATTTCGAGGTAAGACATCTCCACGATAGGATAAATACGGGCTATGACGGCGTTCTTGAATCGGGAATTATAGAAGTTGGCATCGTCAAGGGCAACGTTCATATAGCGGTATGCCCTGTCGACATCGCCCTCACGGTATAGCATTTCGGCCAGTTCGAGCAGCGACTCGTTTTCTTTCACAGCCTGCCGTATGTCGGCCATGGAGGAGAAAAGGAGATAGCGTTTGCGCTGATTATCGTCGCTCAGCTTGCCGAAAATGTCGGCGATGCCTTTCGACACCATCGCATATTCGTGAGTGTCGGGTATCTCCTTGCCGAATATGTCCATATAAATTGTAAGGGCTTCCTTATAGTTGCCTTTTTCTACGGCGCGCCCGGCTATTTCTTTCCGATATAAGTCGGAGCCGACACTGAACATGTCTATCAGCGAGTCGCGCCAGGCAATGCGTTCGCTTTGATAAGCGTCGCGGAATTTCTGCTCGTCGGTACTGATAATGAGATTCCCGAGAAATTTAAGCTGCGCCCAGCCGTAGAGAGCCTTAAGACTATCTGGGAGGTTGTTGTAGTCTATTTTATCAAGAATGTCCTTACTTTGCAGAAACTGGCCGCCCATGGCATAAACAAGGGCAAGGCGTATGGCCATTTTATTGATAAGCACTGTGTCGCGGAGCCGCGACGCGATTTCAATATTTTCGCGCAGGTATTTCTTGGCGGAGTCGCAGACAAATGATTCGTATTCGCTTATAATAAGTTCGTTTTTGCTGAAAACTTCCCTGTCGGATCGGAGAGATCTAAGTCCTTTTTTCAGATTTTCGATTCTGTTTTCTTTGGCTGTAAGATAGATATTGCGGTTGGCGATAGCTCCGTCAAGTTCCTTAAACAAGGAGTCGGTTTCAGTGCTTTTTGCCGCATAGACTGAGGTGCAGACTGTCAGAAACGTCATGACAGTCAATATGATTCTCAAAAATGGCCCGGAAATATGACGCCTGAGGTATGGAAAAGTGTTGTTCATGGTTGTGTATGCAGTGCTATGTGGGAGCCTGACTGTGGTGCAAAGTTTGTAATTCTATTTGAAATATTGATAAAACGGCTACATGGTTTTACATAATTTAACTTTTTCAGTCTAAAGAAGGTGCATCAGGTAAGCGGTATAATAATAAATGTTACTGACAGAGGCGTGTGATCACCCTGCCGGTAACATTTATTATAGTTTTAGAGGTTGTTTAATAATCACTATACCGGGTCAGAGTTTACGCAGCTCGATGGTGTGGCTGACCGGTTTGTTGATTTCATAGATTTTATCTATAAGAAGATCCATTTCACCCTGAACGGCCTCGCGGTAGGGGGCGTGCATGGTGGCGGTGTAGCCGTTGCGGTGGTTTTTGACCCAGTCGTTGGTCTTCGCTCCGCGATCCATCGCCTCGATGGCTTTGCGGTTATTTGCGTTGAGCAGACCTTCCTGCTGGAAGAAACCGTGCTGGCACCATGCGTATTCGCGGGTGCTGCGCTCGATATCCCAGCGGCGTTCGTTCAGATTCATCACGGCGAGAGCCTGCTGGTACTGGGGTGTCCAGGTGATTTCGGCGAGATTGATACCTTTGGCAAAGTCTTTGGCACTCCATACGCCGAGTTCTTCACCGTCGATGAGCAGACGGTATTTGCCGCTGAGACCGCTTACTGTAAGCAGCTCCTGATTCATCTCCTCCATGAAGGGCACAACGTCGGCGGCAAGTGACTGGGGGTGAGACATCATCCATCCGCGCGGAATAGTATCCAGGGGATAGGGAAGTGAATTTGCAAGGTAGTCGAAACGGATTGTCTTGCCGTTTTTCTTCAGGTTGGAGATTTTGCAGTTTTCCTCCTTGACAACCTTCATTGAGCTGGCGTCGATGTCTATATCGGCGACTTTCTTACCGGCAAATCCCTGTGCCTTAAGAAAAAGATATGCCATGACCATGTGGCCGTGATTGTCGGGGTGGATACGGTCGGTGCCGCATAGGGTGAAGGAAGGATCTTTCTGCTGAGCCTTGCGGTTGAGTTCCATCATGGGAGCATTCCAGTCGATGTGTTCCCAGCCGTTTTTCTTTGCCGACTCCATCTGATATGCGATTATACGCTCTATGGTGGCGTTTTTGCCGTGGAAGTTGTTGCCTTCAATCTGAGCGCCCTCATCGTAAGGGGAAGTTCCCACCATTACGATGCGTGTGTCGTGGAGATTCTTGAAGCGTTTCTCCATTTCCTGATAGTTCCTGATGCTCTCCTGATACTTCTGCTCACCGAATTCTTTGGCTTTATCGCCGTTGTATTCAAAGTAACCTGAGTCGTTCATACCGAAAGTTACCATGAGCGCAGTCGGATTTTTGCTGAAAATGTCGTTGTCGAGACGCTTGTTCATATCGAAGGCTGTGTCGCCGCCGATTCCGCCGTTGTAAATCATGACAGGCATATCGGGGAAACGGGTCATATAGTAAAGCCATATGTAGGAGTGATAGTGGCCTCCGTCGGTAATTGAATTACCGAGGAACACGGCACGCTCCCCTTCGGTGAACGGTTTGATTTCCTGTGCGGATACGGCTGTGAATCCGAGCGCAGCGATCAGAGATGATAAAACAAATTTTTTCATTACGTTTATGTTGTGATTTTAGATTGGTCCTATTTTTGTTTCACGGCAACGCCCACACGGGAGTCGGCGCAGCCGTAGTAGAGATACCATTTGCCTTTAAAATAGACAAGTCCTTCGATAAATACCGTGCCGGCAGGATATTGTCCGCTTTTTTCAAAATCGGCCTCGGGAACGAAAAACGGTTTGTCGAGACGCGCTATGAGCCGCGACGGATCGGAAGCATCGAACAGTGCCTGTCCGCCGCAATACGTGTTGGGCGTATAGGCGGCATCACCGTTCGGTCCGCCTGCATTCTTTCCGTTATAGAGAAGTACGATACCTTTGTCCGTAAGAACGGCGGGAGGCCCGCATTCGGTAAGTTCGCTGTCGAAGAAGCCGTTTCGCGGCTCCATGACGCGGAGAAGCTCGCCGTTTTCATCAAGCACCGGAGTCCAGTCGGTAAGATTTTCCGAGGTGGCTACGTTGACGAATTTCTCACCCCAATACATATAATACTTTCCGTTGATTTTAGTTATTATCTGTCGGCCACCTTTAAGACGGGTGACGACTGATGCCGATTTTGAAAAATCGTCGGCAAACCGGCCGTCGTAGGCTTTTGCAAATGCCGGCCCGTGTTTGTCCCATGTCTTAAGGTCTCTGGAGGTGGCTACGGCCAGACGGGGCATCTTGCGGTTCCACTGGGTGTAGAACATCACGAAAGTGCCGTCTTCAGTCATGGCGACACGGGGATCCTCGCATCCGCCGGGCCATTCCATCTCTTTCTGGGAATCTTCGGCGGGATAGAGAACGGGGACGGACTCATACGAGAAATTCATGCCGTCGGCCGAGGTAGCATAACCTATGCGTGAGGTGCGGCTGCCTATTCCCGTGGCGGAATTGTCTTCCGCGCGGTAGAGCACTACTATGGAGTCGCCTTTGACGGTGGCGGCGGGATTAAATACATCGCTTTCCATCCACGCTACCGAGTCCTGAGCCATGGGGCAAAGAAAACGGGCGGTGGAGTCGGGAGAAAGCACAGGCACGTCGGAGACACGTTCGAAGTCGAGGAGCGCCCAGGTGTCGGGGGCGGTCCGGGGAGCGCAGGAGGCGACTGCCGCGCCGAGACAGCCGATGACAATCGCTGACAGAAAATTGGTTTTCATATGTGATGGTGTCGGATGTTAGTCAAAAGAGGGAGGGAGAACTTCGGTGCCCCATTTTTTGTTCGGCGACGCGGAGGTAGAGTACCGGAGCGAGGCTCCGTTTTCGAGATCCGCCCAGTCGATCCACGTGGAGTTGTGAGGCTTGCCGTTGAGCAGCAGCGCGGTAGTGTAAATGTTTTTCTCCGAACCGCCGCTTATATGGATGTCGTTGCCGTTGCCGAGATGTATCTTTATATCCTCGAATATAGGCGTGTTGAGTGCGAAACCGCCTATTCCCGGTATCTGGGGATACATTCCCATACAGGCGAACACATACCAGCCCCCCATAGTGCCGAGATCGTCGTTGCCGGGAAGGCCGTCGATTGCGTTGCTGTACTGCTCGTTGATTATGCGGTTCACGATTTTCTGGGTTTTCCACGGATATCCTATCCAGTTGTATGTCCAGGGTATCTGGAAACTCGGCTCGTTGCCGGAAGCATACCATTCGTCGCCGTATCCTGCATCGAGGCGGCGGAACAGGTGGTCAAGACGGCGTTCGGCTTCATCCTTGCCTCCGATTATCTCTACAAGTCCCGCTATATTGTAGGGCACCATCCAGAAATAGTTGGGATAGGTCGATTCGCGCCAGTCGGCGTCGAGCGGACGCCAGGAGCCGTCCTCGTTGCGACTCTGCAACCAGCCCGTTGCGGGATTGAAAAGATTTTTCCACGAACGTGCCATGCCGAAATAGCGCCAGCTTAAAAATTCGTCGCCGCAGGCGCGCAGCGCGAACTGTCCGATGGCAAAATCGGCGGTTGTGTATTCAAGCTGTATTGACGAGTCGTAATATCCTTTGTCGAGATACTGTTTAAGACCGGGGCGTGTCTCTACATTCTGCGATTTCGCGCCCGGCTGCTCGGCACCCTTGCGCATGATGGCAAGCAGAGCGTGGGGGTCGTAGTTGCGGGCGCCGAAAGCCCATGCGTTCGACACGAGCGCGGAGGTTGGATCGCCCTGCATGACGCCTGTCTCGATATTAGCCATGACCCAGCGGGGGAATGAACCGCCCGACTGTTCGGCGAATTTCTGATGGGAGATCACTACATCAGACGCCACCTCCGGCTCAAGCATCGAAAGGAGCTGAATCTGAGTGCGGTAGGTGTCCCAGTTGCTGAAAGAGGTGTACTGGCGTCCGTTGGTGGAGTGTACCTTGTCGTCGGCACCCATATATTCGCCGTTAACGTCGCTGCATACGTTCGGATGAATGAGCACGTGGTAGAGATGGCTGTAGAACTGCTCTATGCGGTCGGGATCCGAGCCTTTCACCTCAATGCGGCCGAGACATTCGTCCCATCGTTTCTCGGCGGCGGTCTTTATGGCGTTGAAATCCCATCCCGGATTTTCAGCGCGCAGATTTTCGCGGGCATTCTCCACCGATACGTAGGAAACGCCTATCTTATAATCAACCGTATGACTTTCGGCGAGATCGAAAGTGAAGTAGACGCCCGACAGGGATCCTTCGGCAAAAGTGGTTTTCGGAAAAAGACGGTCGTCTTTCCATGTGCCCGACTCAACAGCATCGGAGTTGAATTCTGCCACGAAATATACGCGATAGGGCGTCTCTATTCCGCAGAAATTTCCGCCCACGGCGTAGCCTTCGCATGAGCGCGGGCCGGTAATGACCACCGCTGCGGTCTCGATCGGGGTGGCGGAGATTCCGGCTCCGATAATAACGGTGCCGTACTTGTCGGCTGCCGGATACTCATACTGAGCCATGCCCGTGCGCTCGGTCACGGTGAGCTGCGCGGTTATATCGTCCTGGACTTTAGCCTGGTAAAGACCTGCATGCCCTTTTTCGTCGCTCACTTTCACGCGATGATCTATAATGTTGCCCGGCGAGACTTCGAGTTTGCCATTCAGCGGGAACGTTGGGAAATTGCCCATATGGGCGCATCCGCCGCCGCTAAGCTGATTGATGACGAAACCGCCGCGTTTCGCGAAATAAGTAGGGGTAAACTGTACCATGCCGAATGGGTAAGTGGCACCGGGATACAGATAGCCGGAAGTCAGCCCGACGCCTTTGTTTCCGATGAGGGTATTGACCTTCCCGGCGTATTCACCTACGGCACGGGCGGAGAGGGCGATGACTATTCCTATTAAAAATAACAGCGCTTTTTTCATATATGATAATGTAGTGGTTTTAGATTTAGACGACCGACGGCGCGGTTACGGTTAATAAGATATGAAAAAATCTTAATTAAGCAAAGTTAGTGCGTGTGCTTTGGCTCACGCCGCCCGGTTATATGGTTCACACACAAAGTAAATATGCATTTCAACATGTAAGGATGCTCCCCGGGCCAATGGAATTGTGACGGAGGGTGTTGCAGAACCTCGAAAATTGAGAGATGGAGTTCTGTAACTCATTAATCCTCAATTACTCTCTTTTTGAAAGTATTGGCAAAAACTGAGTTCTGCAACACCCTCCCTACATAAAAATGCACAAATACTTTCTGTTTCCCCTACAAATACATCGCGCTTTCTATATGTTTTTACATGATCCGTTCCGGGGCAAATATTGTCCGGTTTGCGATAACGGTTGAATTGTGGCGGTTTGTGGTATACGTGTGAGTTTACCTTCACCGGTAAATTAATAGGCGGATAATCAGATACATAGGAATAATAAAACGGCATAATTATCTACTTTGGAATTTACGCGACAGGTTTTGCCGGATTGGTGTGGCTTAAATTTGCGGAAAACATTTTGCGGATTGATTGATAACAAATTCTTAATAATAACCTTAAAACCAACCAAATTATGAAAAAGATTTACCTCACGAAGACTGCGCTTTTCGCAGCTGTGTTAGTAGCCCTTGTCGTGGTGGCATGCGGACTCAAGATTACAAGTATCGACGTGAAATCTGAAGTTGATACCAACGAAGAGTTTACGATGACTCTGAATCTCGATAAAGCTGATGCCGAGAACTACGGAAACTATAACGGCCTTAGGCTTTATTTTGGTGTAAGAATCCCTGAGAGCTGGTCGGCAACCGAACTTACAGCAATCGACACCAATTCCGGAAAAACTGAAGAAGAGAATAATTTTGCTTTCGAAGTGTCGGAGGGATATGCCAAGGTGCTCGAATTCTGCTTCCCCTGTAATGATGGCTACAAGTGGGTTGCATTCCAGTCGATAGGTACTCATGATGTAGTCTGCGAAAGTGGTCTGAAAGCGTTTGTTAAACTGAAAGCCGGTTCCGAGATGGGAGCATACGATGTGGATGTTGTGGCCGGTGGCAGCCAGTATGTAATGCCGGAGGATCTTCTCACACCGGCAGGAGAAGTGAATATCAATAAAGTGTTCGGCAATGATATTGAAGGCAACCCCGCCGGATTCAGCAATGGAATGACTGCCACCGAATTCAAACCTTCGGAATACATTATGAGTTTCGGAACCATCAGCAGCCAGGAAATCGCCGACCGCACCGCTTATTTCAAGAGTCAGAACTTAACAGCAACCGTAGGTGACCATACATTGCCTCTGGCTATGGAGATTACCAATGTATACGACAAGGGCCCTGCAAAGATTACCGTGAAGCAGACTACCGGCATCAGCGACGTTGCCGAGGACAATTCCGTTGAGGTAAAGGCAGGTGTAGATTGCGTGAATGTCGCAGCCGACGGTGCCGTTGCAACAGTATACAATGTATCGGGTCGAGTGCTCGATGTTCAGACAGTTGACGGCGAGGCTACCCTCCGCGCAGAAAAAGGCGTATGCATTGTGGAGGTCGTAAAGAACAATAAGAAAATCGTAAAGAAAGTAACCGTTAAATAAACAGCCACAAAATTCCGGCAGAAAATTAAAAATACTGCCCATTAACAGAACTGCATCCCGAAGTCTTTTAACCGACTTTCGGGGTGTAGTTTGAATTTTTACCAATCGGAAGTTTACGTAATTATTTACCAACGCAATTGGCATAATATACAGATAATCAGGTGTAAAACGACTGTAAGGCGACATAAATTCCTACTTTTGGATTTACGCGACAGGTTTTGCCGGATTTATGTAGCTTAAATTTGCGAAAGACAATTTGTAGAAGCTTTTTAGTAACCTCATATTAATAACCTTAAAACCAAACAAATTATGAGAAAATTTTACCTCTCGAAGACTGCGTTTTTTGCAGCCGTGTTAGTGGCTCTTGCCATGGTGGCATGCGGACTTAAGATTACAAGCATTGACGTGAAATCGGAAGTCGAGACAGACGAAGAGTTTACGATGACTCTGAACCTCGATAAAGCTGACGCCGAAAACTACAGTAACAATAACGGCCTTGAACTTTATTTTGGCGTAAGAATACCCGAGAGCTGGTCGGCAACCGAACTCATTGCAATTGACACCGATTCGAAAAAAACCGAAGAAGATAATACTTTCGCATTTGAAGCTTCGGAAGGATATGCCAAGGTGCTTGAATTCTGCTTCCCCTGCAAGGAAGGTTACAAGTGGGTTGCATTCCAGTCGACAGCACACCACGACGTGGTGAGTGAAAACGGCGTTAAAGCTTTTGTCAAACTGAAAGCCGGCTCCGAGATGGGAGCATACGATGTGGATGTCGTAGCAGGCGGCAGCCAGTATGTAATGCCGGAGGATCTTCTCACACCGGCAGGAGAAGTGAATATCAATAAAGTGTTCGGCAATGATATTGAAGGCAACCCCGCCGGATTCAGCAATGGAATGACTGCCACCGAATTCAAACCTTCGGAATACATTATGAGTTTCGGAACCATCAGCAGCCAGGAAATCGCCGACCGCACCGCTTATTTCAAGAGTCAGAACTTAACAGCAACCGTAGGTGACCATACATTGCCTCTGGCTATGGAGATTACCAATGTATACGACAAGGGCGCCGCAAAGGTCACCGTAAAGCAGGCTGAAGGCGGTATCGGCGACGTTACTGAGGATAATTCAGTTGAAGTAAAGGCAGGAGCCGATTGCGTTAATATCGTAGCCGACGATGCTGTTGCAACAGTATATAATGTATCGGGCCGAATGACCGACGCCCAGGCAGTGAACGGCGAGGCTACTCTCCGTGCAGAAAAAGGCGTATGCATCGTGGAGGTTGTGAAGAACAATAAGAAAATCGTAAAGAAAGTAATCGTCAAATAACAACCGCCATACCGGTTAGATTCCAACCGGCCGACAGGGGCTGCATCGCAAACCGCGACGCAGCCCCTTTGTCGTAATTACGGAAGGTTGTATTCAGGCAAAATGCAAAACCCGGTTGAAATGTTAGAAACTCGCAGGCCTTGGCTGTCGCTGACTTCGGGGCATCGCACCCTCCGGGGCTTTCACGATATTTTCTTAAGAATATATTTCGGGAGGACAATAACAGGATCACAGTTATTGTACAATTAACGATATGCTGCAATGCGAGGCAGATTATCGGTCTGGGAGCCGGATAATGCGGTGGTAGGGGGCGGCAAGGGTACGGAAATATGTTTATATTCTTCCCAAACCGCCTAATCAAATGATATATATTTAGATTTAACAAATCACTATAAATCATAAATATAGCATTAAAAAAGCATCTAATTTCATCTACTTTACACTCTACCCGCCACTATTGCCGGATAAAATGCAGTATAATTTTGCAACTGAAACTTCGCGGCACTCGAACTGCTGCGGGTTCTTGTTGAAATAACCGAATATTATCCTCAATAATTACCTTAAAACTACAATGAGATACTTTTCAGAAATCTACAAGGAATACTATCCGAAGCTGCTGCGCTTTGCATGTGAATTCATACCGTGTAGGGAAGATACTGAAAATCTGCTGCAGGATGCTTTTATGGAATTATGGAAAAACAGCGACCATATTCACGAGATTCAAAACATAAATGCTTATATGTTTCGTCTCGTGCGTAACCGTTGTCTGGATTATCTGAAGCATAAGGTACATGAGCGCGCTTACGAGGAAGCAGTGGCTCAAGAACGGAAATCGGCAGTCGAGACTCTCGACATGATGGGAGATACCGGTCTTATGGTCAGCGAACTGAGCGGGATTCTGAGGAATGCGGTTCAGAATCTGCCGCCGCGGTGCAGGCAGATATTCCTGCTGAGCCGCGAGGAGGGGTTGCGCTACAGCGAAATAGCCGAACGGTTATCGCTCTCGGAAAACACCGTGAGCGTACAGCTCGGAATCGCTCTAAAAAGGCTGCGCGCAGTGGTCGACGACTATATGTCGGCATAAAAAGCCGCAGTCAGGATATAGAATTATTTTTTCCGTCAGGTTTAACGGTGAAAGTCGGGGTAATCGTTCTTTTAATTGAAAGAACAGAATAAGATAATTTTTACGTTTCGACTCCACAATGGAAGACCTAATCATCAAATATCTGACGGATAAGCTGAATAAAGAAGAAATGAGCCTGCTGCAGGCTGCCATGCGGAATGATGAGAAGTTCCGAAATGAATTCCGGCACTATCTTGCGGCTCTGGCTCTTACGGATTACAGTCTGGACTATGCGCCGGCTGATATTGAAAATTTCCGGATCCGGAAGGAAACAGACATTCTCCCAAAATAGGAATATGCTGATAACACGATGAACAGGACACTCTCGATAGTAATAGCTCTCTCTCTCAGTGCAACTATGACAGGCCGCGGCGACAATTATTTCGTTGACGGTTATCATGGCGGTATTTACGGGCATTATCCTCTGGAGTGGAAGACCGGTTTTATCGTAGACGAAATGCACAGGCATCCCTCGTGGCGTCTGGGACTCGAAATAGAACCGGAGACGTGGGACAGCGTCAGATCCCGCACTCCCGAAGCATACGAGGCGTTTCGCGCCCTGATGAAGGAAGGGCGTATGGAATACACAAATCCCACGTATGCGCAACCATATTGCTACAATATTCTGGGCGAAAGCCTGATCCGCCAGTTCAGTTACGGTATCCGGAAACTCCACAGCCATTTTCCCGGCATGACTTTCACCACCTATTCGAGCGAAGAGCCATGCTTCACCTCCTGTCTCCCGGCAATATTGAAAGGATTCGGGTTCAGATATGCCTCGCTCAAATGTCCGAACACCTGCTGGGGCGGATATGTGGCGCCCTACGGCGGACAACTTGTAAACTGGGAAGGGCCTGACGGAACGGTTATTCTGACTGTTCCGAGATATGCGTGTGAGAATCTCGAACCGCGCAGCGTATGGCAGACCACGGCCTGGGGCAACTCGCCGGCATATCTCGACGCATGCCGCAAGGCGGGAATCAAAAATCCGGCAGGAATGTGTTATCAGGATGCCGGGTGGCGCAAAGGCCCGTGGTTGGGTGCCGACGGCCACGGTTCCGAATACGTGTTGTGGTCAGACTATATTTCCCTGCATACCCCCGGAGCAACGGCTGACACTCACCGGTTTACCCAGGACGACATACGGGTGAACCTGATGTGGGGCAGTCAGGTACTGCAGCGTATTGCCCGGCAGGTTCGCTGCGCCGAGAATGCTATGCTGATGGCAGAGAAAATTGGCGCGATAGCATGGGGGATAAATCCCGGTGTGACCCCCGACAGCGCGAAGATTGATGAGGCATGGCGCCAGCTGATGCTCGCGCAGCACCACGACTCCTGGATTGTCCCCTATAACAGATTGTGGAATTTCGGAACCTGGGCTGACGCCATTGAAAAATGGACTTCGTATGCCGAAACTGTTGCACGCGGTGAGATTCTACGGACGGCAAAGGCTGTGAATCCGGGTGATAAACTGATGGTTAAGGTGTTCAACACTACAGCACTCGACCGTGAAGAGGTGGTTGAGGTGGAGCTGCCGACCGGATTTCCGAGCGAAGGCAGAGGCGTGTGTGTCACCGACCATCTCGGCAGGGAAATTCACTCCTGCGTGATCGAGCATAAAAAAAACAGTAAAACGAATAAAAAAGGTAAAGATAAAGGTATAAAAGATTGTTTTAAAATTCAAAAATTGCAATTTAAGGCTACGGTTCCTCCGATGGGATATGCGACGTACAATATAGCGCGCATATCGGAAAATAAAAATGATGTTGATTTAGGTTTTGTCCCCGACACGCCGGGAGGCGGAGAAAACGTCAGGATTGAAAACGACAGGATTATGCTGGAAATAAACCTGCGCAACGGAGGAACCGTAAAAAGCCTTAAGCTCAAAGGTAAAGAAGGGTATGAGTACGCGCCGGCCGACACGAGCAGATTCTCCTTGTGTGAATTGCGCGGATTTTTCTATGAAGAGGGCCGGTTCCGCTCATCGACCGAGACTCCGGCGCGAATCATTGCATACGAACAGACTCCTTTGGCTCAGAGTGTGACCATAGCCGGCGAAATAGGCGGACATCCGTTCTTGCAGACTTACCGTCTGGCAAAAGGGAGTGCCCGTGTGGACTGCTCGCTTCATATAGACTGGCAGGGAAATCCGGGAATAGGCGAATACCGGGAAACGAACTGGAAGAGCGACCGGCGCGGATTCTGCGATGACCGGTATAAACTGTGTCTGCTTTTGCCGGCTTCCTTCAAGGGCGAACGGTTGTTGAAAGACGCTCCTTTCGATTCTTATGAGACAACTTACAGTTCCAATGTCTTCAACCGATGGAGTGGGATAAAAAACAATATAATTCTCAACTGGATAGATGTGACCGACCGGGAAGGACGTGTAGGACTCGGTCTGATGACCGACCATACGGGAAGCTACGTCCATGATCCGGCTTATCCCCCAGCTCTGACATTACAATATTCAGGTCCGGGACTCTGGGGTATGGATTATGGAATCAAAGGCCCGCTGGATGTGGATTTTTCCATCATTCCGCACGGCGCCGGGCATGGAGCAGATGTCATGGCCGATGAGGCAGATCGCTTCAACGAGCCTTTACAGGCGATATTGTGCGGCGGTTCCGGCAACGCGGAGACAAAGTCGCTGCTCGGAGTTGACGGCAAAGGCTATAAAGTGAGCGCGGCTATAGTAAATCCCGACGGGAAGAGCATGACTCTGCGCATGCTGAATACCCACGCCGACGAACCGTGCAGCATAGGGATTAATATAAATGATGCGCTCGTGGCCGAAACCGATCTGAGAGGGAATGTCACGGCCACACCCTCCTCAAAAAGCAAACATGGCGTTGTCAGCATGGAAGTCAGAATGCCGCGCAACGGTTTCACGACCTATTCCATAAGCCGTAAATGAGATGGCGCAGGGCTGATATTGCGCACACGGACTATGTAAAAAACTTCATGTGACATTATATGAACAAATTTATCATCCTTGCGGGCACGGTGCCTTTGAGTCTGGTATTGGCTATGTCGTGTACAGCGACAGCCGGAACCGAGGCGTCTGATAATCCCGCGCAATATGTGAATCCGTTTATCGGAGCGAGCACCAACGTTGAAGATGCCGGCGCCTACCACGGACTCGGAAAAACTTTCCCGGGAGCTACTACTCCATACGGCATGGTGCAGGTAAGTCCCAACACAATTTCGGGCGGCGACAATTCGTCGGGCTACAGTTACGAACATAAAACTATCGAGGGCTTCGCTCTTACGCAGATGAGCGGCGTGGGGTGGTTCGGAGAACTCGGAAATTTCCTTGTGATGCCGACTACGGGGACTTTCACCCCTATAGCAGGAAAGGAGGACGGACTTATCGATGGCTACCGCTCGAAATACGACAAAACCACTGAAAAGGCCGAGGCCGGATATTACAGCGTGCATCTGACTGACTACGATGTACGTGTCGAGACTTCGGCCACTCCGCGGTGCGGAATACTGCATTTCACCTTCCCTGAGAACGAATGCTCGCGCATACAGGTGGATCTCGCCCGCCGTGTAGGAGGCACTGCCTCCGAACAGTATATCAGAATCGTGAACGACACCACTTTCACCGGCTGGATGCACTGTACCCCCGACTGCGGTGGCTGGGGCGACGGCGAAGGAAATGTCGACTACACGTTGTATTTTTATGGACGGCTGAGCCGTCCGATGAAGGACTACGCATTCTGGAGCGCCGATATTCCCGACGGAGTCTCGCGTCATCGTGACGATGTAAACAGCCGTCCGTATCTCGAAAACGTGGCAGGCGCACGTGTGATTCATGGCGAAAAAGAGCTTACAGGGCGGCATATAGGATTCTACACCGAGTTTCCTACCCATAAGGGTGAAACGGTGGATATGACTGTCGGCGTGTCGTTTGTAGATGAAAAAGGCGCTGAGCGCAATTATATGGCCGAAATAAACGGCAAGGATTTCTCTACTGTAAGAAGCGAAGCCTACGAATCGTGGAACAAGGCTCTGGACTGCGTGAAGATACAGGGAGGCTCCGACGACGAGAAGACCGTGTTCTATACGTCACTTTATCATACGATGATTGATCCGCGCGTGTGCTCCGATGTTGACGGGCGCTATGTTGCGGGCGACAAAAGCATACGTCAGAACCCCGACAGTTCATATACACGCCGCACCATATTCAGCGGCTGGGATGTGTACCGCAGCCAGTTCCCCCTGCAGAACATAATCAATCCCCGCATGGTCAGCGACGTGATCAATTCGCTTGTAGACCTTGCCGACGAAACGGGCCGAGGATATTTTGAACGGTGGGAGCTGCTCAACTCCTATTCCGGCTGTATGATAGGCAATCCGGCGTTGCCTGTCATAGCCGATGCATATGTAAAGGGCATACGCACTTTCGACGCAAAACGGGCATTGCGCTATGCACTCAACACTTCCGATAAATTCGGTACAGTGGAGAAAGGCTATGCGCCTGAGCCGTTAAGTGTGTCGCTGACTCTCGAATATGCCTATGCCGACTGGTGCGCAGGCCAACTCGCGCGAGCCTTAGGCGACGAAGACCTGGCACGCGAATTTGAGAAGCGCGGACAGGCTTACCGCAATGTATTCAATCCCAAGGCTGGATGGTTCTGCCCGCGCAATGCTGACGGCTCCTGGGCGCAATGGGATGCCGATTCGTCGCTCACACGCGAGTGGTTCGGCTGCATAGAGTCGAATCTTTATCAGCAGGGATGGTTCGTGCCTCATGATGTCGACGGACTGGTCAGCCTTATAGGAGGTAATGAGGCCACAGTGGCACGGCTCGACACTCTGTTTGCCCGCACGCCGTCGGATATGAAGTGGAATGCGTATTACAACCACGCCAACGAACCGGTACATTTCGTGCCGTTCCTCTACAACCGGCTGGGCTATCCGTGGCTCACGCAACAGCGTTGCCGTTATATCTGCAATCACGCATATGCCAACAGAGTTGAAGGTATAGTAGGCAATGAGGACGTGGGTCAGATGTCGGCATGGTACGTGCTTACGGCTTCCGGTATCCACCCCTCCTGCCCCGGAGAGACCCGAATGGAGATAACAAGTCCGGTTTTCGACCGCATTGAGTTTAAACTCGATCCGGATTATCACAAGGGCAAGACATTTACTATAATCGCCCACGACAATTCTCCGGAAAACGTGTATATCGACCACGTTTTGCTCAACGGCAAAGAGTATAATAAGTGCCATATCGACTTCAGCGAGATAAGCAACGGTGGCACACTTGAGCTTTTCATGAAGTCTGTCCCCAATAAATCGTGGGGAGTATAAAATATGTCTGATTTGAATAACTGATATGAATAAACTTCGTTCGATAATAGCCGCGGCGCTTGTGGCGGCATCTGTAACCGGCATTAACGCCGCCACCCCGATAGTAATGGAACTGTGGGGCGACGGTGCCCCGACCTCCAACGGCATATCTGCCGACAGAGAGGAAAACTCAAACCCCGACTGGATTACATACGTGTCGGTTCCCACACTTACGGTATATCCTGCCGACAAGCCAAACGGGACGGCGCTGGTGATGTGTCCCGGCGGAGGTTATTTCGGTCTCTCCACCAAGCATGAGGGGAGCGACATGGCCGCTGATCTGAATGAGGCGGGCGTGACGCTTGCTGTGCTGAAATACCGTGTTCCTAACGGCCACCATGAGATACCCCTTGACGATGCGCGGCAGGCCGTGCGCCTTTTGCGGAAACATGCAGCCGAGTTCGGCATTGATCCTGACCGTATAGGCATAGGCGGTGCATCGGCGGGAGCGCACCTTGCCTCTTCGCTGGCTGTGCATCCTGCCGACGACGATGCGAGAGTCAGCTTTCAGGTGATGGTCTATCCGGTTGTGACAATGCGGGAGGGTGTGACCCATCAGGGATCACGCGAAAATCTGCTCGGGAAAAATCCGCCGGAGAAACTCGTTGACTATTTCAGCAATGAAAAGCATGTGAATGCCCAGACACCCCCTGCATTCATCGCCGTGGCAACCGACGACGATGTTGTGCCGGTGCAGAACTCTCTGGATTATTTCGATGCACTCTTTGCCAACAAGGTTCCTGTGGCACTCCATGTTTATCCTTCCGGGGGACACGGCTGGGCATACAGAAAAGAGTTTGCCTACCAACAGCAGTGGGTAGATGAACTGTTGTTCTGGATTTCTCAACTTTTTCCGGGGAAACAATAGCGTTGTTTAATATAAATTAACTACCTTAGCAGAGCAATCATCACGTAGTCTGTAGAGGTGGATTTTTTGGAATATGAAAAAGTCTGTTTTGCTAATTTTAGGGTTGGTCTTATGTTCATCGTCGTGGGCTGAACGGATAAGTCTTGACAGCTCAAGCGGAACGCAATGGCAATTGTGTCCGCAGGCCGACGTGGCAGGAGTGGCCGGAACCGAAATCTCATCGCCGGGATTTGTCATGCCTGAAGACGCAGTAGAGGGAGTGGTTCCCGGAATTGTTTTCACGGCTTATGTCAATGCTGGCCGTGAGGAAAATCCGGATTACGGAGACAACATATATCGTGTTGACGAACGGTTTTACAGCCGTCCGTTCTGGTACCGCACGGAATTTGACACCCCGGCCGGATATGGCAAGGATAAACGGGTGTGGCTGCAGTTTGACAACACCAACCGCTATGCCGATTTTTATTTCAACGGCGTGAAACTGTCGGGCACACCGGAGTCGACCCGCGATGTGAGCGGCCATATGATGCGCAGCCGCTATGACATCACTCCCTATCTCGCCGCCGACGGCCGTAATGCGGTGGCCGTTCTCATCACCGACGCCGATCAGAAGAAAACCCGCACCGATAAAGGCCCCTACGGCGTAGCATGCAGTCCGAGTTATCTCGCCGGAGCCGGCTGGGACTGGATGCCCTACGTACCCGGGCGCCTGAACGGCATTACTGGTCATGTAAGTGTGGAAGTCACCGGCGACGTGGTCATGGTTGATCCCTGGGTGAGAAGCACTCTCCCGTCGGCCGACACTGCCGAACTGACAATTTCCACGGGACTCAGTAATACGTCGGAAAAGATGCGCCGTATCACCCTTGAAGCTACTGTCACCCCCGGAAATATCAAAGTGGAGCGCACCTATATCGTGCCCGCCGGGGGCAACCCGAGAGTCACGCTCGACAGCCGCGATTTTCCGCAGCTGACAGTGTCAGATCCGCGGCTTTGGTGGCCGAACGGTTACGGTGAGCCGAATCTCTATGCCCTCGACCTGAAGGTCAAGGACGGGAAAAAGTTGCTTCAGGAGAAAAGAATCGATTTCGGCATCAGGAAGTATGATTATAAGACAGAGACCAACAAAGCGGGCATGCCCGTGCTGACCTTTTACGTCAACGGTAAAAAAGTATTTGTCAAGGGTGGCAACTGGGGCATGAGCGAATATCTGCTGCGCTGTCAGGGCGATGACTACGAGAAGAAGATAAGGCTCCACAAGGATATGAACTACAACATGATACGCCTCTGGACGGGATGTGTCACCGACGACGAGTTCTATGACTGGTGCGACCGTTACGGAATCATGGTATGGAACGACTTCTGGCTTTATGTGGCTTATAACGATGTGGCCGAGCCGGAGGCCTTCAAGGCAAATGCCGTCGACAAGGTTCGCCGCCTGCGCAATCACCCGTGCATTGCCCTGTGGTGCGGTGCCAACGAGACTCATCCTGCTCGCGATCTTGACGATGCGCTTGCCCTGACGGTGGCGCGTGAAGACGGAAATGACCGTATGTACAAATCCTGCTCCAATCAGGACGGCCTGTCGGGAAGCGGCTGGTGGGCGAATTTTCCACCCCGCCATCACTTTGAGACGTCGGCCAGCAATCTTGCGTTCAACACCCCCTCCTATCCTTACGGCACTGATTACGGCTACGGCATGAGATCGGAAATTGGCATGGCTACATTCCCCGTGTATGAAAGCGTAAAACTGTTCATTCCGGAAAAAGACCAGTGGCCTCTCCCTACCGACGAACAGCTCGAAAAGGATGATGACAATGTCTGGAACAAGCATTTTTTCGGTAAGGAAGCATGGAACGCCAAGCCCACGAACTATACTCAGGCTGTCAATGAACGCTGGGGCACGCCCGAGTCGCTTGAAGAGTTCTGCGATAAGGCCCAGCTTATAAATATTGAGGACATGAAAGGCATGTATGAAGCCTGGAACGACAAAATGTGGAATGATGCCGCCGGTCTGTTGATATGGATGAGTCATCCCGCATATCCTTCTTTTGTATGGCAGACTTACGACTATTATTACGATCCTTCCGGTGCCTATTGGGGCGCAAAGAAGGCCTGCGAACATGTCCACGTGCAGTGGAATTCGCTTACCAACAGCGTTAAGGCTGTCAATACTACAGGAGATGAACTGAAAAACCTCAGCGTCAGTGCGAGGGTTTACGGACTCGACGGAAACGAGTTGAAACAGTATGCCGCCTCCGGAACCGTCAACCTTCCCGCCACGGGCTGTGCCGAGGCGTTAGTCCTTAATTTCGCCGACGAGCCCGAAGGCGTACATTTCATAGTGCTTGAGCTCAGAGATAAAAATGGTAAGTTGTTGAGCGACAATTTTTATTGGCGCAACGGGAAACGCGATCTCGATTACACTGACATCAATTCGCTCCCCGATGCCGACGTGAGTGTGAGCGCACGCTCAACGGGCAAGGGAAGCGCCATACTTAAGCTTAAGAATGAAAGCAATACCGTGGCATTTGCCAACCGTCTGCGCCTGATCGACGCCGAAACCGGGGAACGTATTCTGCCCCTTCTTATGAGCGAAAACTACGTCACTCTCCTTCCGGGAGCAGAACGTGAAATCGAAGTGGATTATTCTGATTTTTCCACTCGTCCGGTTCGCGTAATGATAAAACAGTACAATCACCCAGAGCGTCAGGCTACCGTTTTATAAATAACGCAATCGCTTAGTAATCAAATGAAATCATATAGGAAATTATTGACCATAGGGATGCTTATGGCCGGTGCCTCCGTGGCTTACGGCAGCACGGCACCCGAAGATCTGAGGTGCGAGCATCTTGTCGACCCGGTTGGAATAAACACCCTCGTGCCGCGTTTCTCATGGAAGAATTCATGCAGTCAGACGGCCTACGAAATTTTAGCCGGTACCGATTCCGTTTCAGTTGCAAACGGGAAACAGGCGGATTTATGGAAATCAGGTCGGGTAAAATCCCGTCGGTCATTTCTTGTGGAGTATGCCGGTAAGCCGCTGGTATCCCGTGCCCAGGGATGGTGGAAGGTAAGGGTCTGGGACAGCAAAGGCAAGCCCTCCGACTGGAGCCGTACCGCCCGTTTCGGAGTCGGAATAATCAATGACTCCGGCGATGCTATGCGCGGAGAGTATATCGGTATGCCGGAAGAGAATGGCGATGCGCGCTCTCCGATATTACATAAAAATCTGCGGGTCGACAACCGTCCGGGCCGTGTGATGGCTCATGTTAATTCATTGGGGTACCATGAACTGTACATCAATGGCCGTAAAGCCGGCAACAGAGTGCTTGCCCCGGGTGTGTCGCAGCTCGACAGCCGGTCACTTATAGTGACATACGATATTACCGATATGGTTAAGACCGGCGACAATGACATAGTGCTGCATCTCGGTCAGGGCTGGTATAAGCCTACTACTTTTAAAGCTGAATACGGTGGTCCGTTGGTAAAAGTCGAGATTGACCGTGTAAGCGGCCTGATGCATGAGCCTCTGCTTGCCAGCGATGCTGACTGGAGGGCGGCTTCGGGCGGACGGTATGATACCGGCAGCTGGAACGCTCTGAATTTCGGGGGCGAACATGTTGACGGTCGTCTGGAACCTGCCGACATGAGCACTTCATCCCTTTCAAAGCTAAAATGGGCCAGAGCATGCACCGTCCCCGTAGTGAGCATAGCTTCTCCCGATATGTCGGAAGGCAACAGGATAGTGAGCAGCAGCGGTGCAGTCGCCGTGATCCCTCAACCCGACGGAAGCTATATGGCGGATATGGGACGTGTGCTTACCGGGTGGTTCAGTTTTACTCCTGCGGGAGTTCCGGCCGGAACGGAGATAACAATGGAATACTCCGACAATCTCAAGCCCGACGGACAGTTTGACCCTCAGGGCGAGAGCGACGTGTATATAGTCTCGGGCCGCAAGGACGAACGTTTCTGCAACAAATTCAATCATCACGCTTACCGTTACGTAATGATAAAGGGTCTCAAGTCCGCACCCTCCGCAGATAATCTTGTGGCACACCAGATTCAGGGAGCATATGACGACGCATCTTCATTCGAATGTTCTGATTCAGATCTCAATGCCGTACACGACATGATAAAATATACCATGCGCTGCCTGACTTTCAGCGGATATATGGTGGATTGCCCCCATCTTGAGCGAACCGGTTATGGCGGTGACGGTAATTCGTCGACTATGACACTCCAGACCATGTATGATGTGGCTCCGACTTATGCCAACTGGCTTCAGGCATGGGCCGATGTGATGGATGCCGACGGCAGTCTGCCGCATGTGGCTCCCGCGGGCGGAGGCGGAGGCGGACCGTACTGGTGTGGATTTATCGTGCTCGCCCCCTGGCGCACCTGGCTCAACTACGGAGACAGGCGCATGCTCGAGACATATTATCCGCTCATGAAGAAATGGATGGGATATGTGGAATCGTATTTCCGCGACGGGCTGCTGAGGCGCTGGCCCGACACTCACAACCGCGTCTGGTATCTCGGCGACTGGCTCGCTCCGTGGGGAGTCGACACAGGCAACGAGGTCTCAGTGGATCTTGTTAACAACTGCCTGGTGAGCGACTGCCTTGACAAAATGTCGCGCGCGGCCCGTACACTCGGCCGGCAGGAGGAAGCTGAAATGTGGGATGAACGCCGCGAAGCTCTTAACGCGGCCATCCATAAAACCTTCTACGATCCCGCAACGTCGCAGTATGCCACCGGTTCGCAGCTCGATATGGCATATCCTGTAATTGTCGGAGCGACGCCCGAACTGCTGCGGCCTGCCGTCCGCGAAAGTATGCTCCGCCTCAGCCATGATAAATGGAAAGATCATATAGCCGCCGGTCTTGTAGGCGTCCCTGTTGTCACGCAATGGGCTATCGACGAATGTCAGCCCGATTTCATGGCGACCATGCTGCGTCAGCACGACTATCCGGGTTATATGCATATGATCGACAATGGGGCTACTGCCACGTGGGAATACTGGAGCGGCGAGCGGAGCCGTGTCCACAACTGCTACAACGGCGTGGGTCTATGGTTCTACCAGGGACTCGGAGGTATAGTTCCCGACCCGGATGCCCCCGGATATGAACATTTCACAATCAATCCGCAGCCGGCTTCCGGCGTTGACTGGGCTTCGGTAACCAAAGAGACTCCATCAGGCACGATCGCCCTGAAGTGGGAGCGTGTGACCGGCGGATTTGACTACACACTGTGCGTTCCCGCCGGTTCTACGGCGACCGTGAAGGTCCCCGCGGGAATGCACCCTGAAGGCAATCAGCCCGTGTCGGCAGCAGGAGGAGATATTGTTCTGACAGCCGGCTCCTATCATCTCGGATTCAGGAAATAAAACCGGGATAAAAAAAGAATAAAAAAGCAAACAAAACTTAATGGTGACAAAGCCTTTGGTCGTCTTATGGTTAAAGCTCCCTCAAAGGCAAAAACAAGACATTATTAAGTATTTAACATCGTCTGTCTAATCCGCAGTGAATTAATTAAATCTAAATACATGATACAGTCCAAGTTGCTGTTCGGTTTAGTTTTAGGGTCATCATTGATCGCCGCGACCGCCTCGTGTGTCGACAGTTCGTTCCTTGATGAAACTCAGACTACCGACCTATCAAAAGAAGTAATATTCAGTGACAGTACTTACACCGCCGGATTCCTGAACCATCTCTATGAAGATGCAGGGTTCGACGTTTATCCCGACCGCTTTAACGGCGGTCTGTTCGCTCCCGGCGAAGGAGGTCTGCAGACCGCGTGTGATGAATCGGAGTTCAAAGTCACCTCCAACAACACTGATGGTGTACAGTTTGTGACAGGTACCGTAAACCCTGTCTCAATTTCCGAAAAGACATGGCAGACCTGCTACAAGCAGATACGTGCCGCCAATGTTTTTCTTGCCAATGTCGACCAGTCGCCCATGAGCGAGAATGCAAAGACCCGATATAAGGCCGAGGCACGGTTCATGCGTGCCTGGTATTATTTTATCCTCCTGCGCCATTATGGCGGAGTGCCCCTGCTGGGCGACGTGGTATATGGAAACGACGACATCGACAACATTAACATGACCCGCGCCCCGTTTGCCGATTGTGTAGACTATATCGCAAGCGAATGCCGCGCAGCCGCAGCGGAACTGCCGAACCGCCGTGCCGGATATATGTTCGGCCACGCCAGCGCCGGCTCCTGCATGGGGCTTCTGTCGCGTCTTTACACCTATGTGGCATCACCGCTTTATAACGGCACCACCATTACCGACGATCCGCGCCTCAAGCCGCTGCTCGGTTACGAGCAGGCCGACAAAGAGCGCTGGAAAGATGCAGTCGACGCCTCGCGAAGCGTCATGGCCACCGGAAGCTGGGACGTTTATATCCGCCACAGAAACGCTGACGGCCCCGAGCCTGGCTGGGGATTCTATGCCAACTTCCAGGCCTACGACTTCGCCCACCTCACCGACGGCGCCAACAAGACTTACGAGTACGGCGCTTTCGCAAGCCATATATTCACGTGGGTGCGTCAGAAAAATCAGGACAGAGAAAAAATCTTCTGCCCGATATCGGCCGGCGGCAATGGCAACGGCGGTTACCCCACCCATGACCTTGTCATGTGTTTCCCGATGAAAGACGGAGCCAAACCCGGTGAGGGCAAATATACTTTCGATCCGATGAATCCCGCCGCCAACCGCGACCCCCGTTTTGCCAATTCAATAGTATACAACGGATGCCGGATGAGGTCAGGCGGCACTCCCGATGCGCTTATATCCACCTTTATGGGTGCAGGCTCCACTATGGATGCAATCTGGCAGGGCACCCGCACCGGCTACTTCACGCGCAAGATGCTTCACCGCGATGCAGCCGGCAATTACGTGAACGACGTAGGCCAGTATTATTCGCTGCTGCGCTATGAGGAGATACTGCTCAATTATGCCGAAGCGGTAAACGAGTATTACGGCCCTGACTATACCGAGCAGCTCGGCGATCAGGTGGTAAGTCCCTATTATGTATTGCGTCTGCTTCGCGAACGCGCGGGTATCGAGCCGGGCGCCGACAATAATTACGGCGTGAAAGACGGTATGTCGCAGGACGAAATGCGCGAGGCCATACGCCTTGAGCGGCGCATAGAACTTGCCTTCGAGGGTCACCGCTTCTTCGACGTGCGCCGTTGGAAAATCGCCGAACAGACCGAAAACGCAATGTCGCACGGCTTTGAAATCACGCGCAAGCTCGACGGTTCGACCTCTTACCGCGTAGTCAATGTGCGCCAGCACGTGTTCCGTCCGGCAATGTACTTCTGGCCTATACCTTATAAAGAGGTGGTGCGTTCAGAAGACCTTTTGCAGAATCCCTATTACGAATAAATCAAATCCTTAAATCACTATCAACTATATGAGACAATTTCTTAAAGCTTGCGCACTGACCGTTTTTGCAGGTGCTATGGCTGTGTCATGTGATTCATATAAGGACGATACGCCCGACTCGGCTTTTGTAGAGCAAAATAAGAATCTCGACGGCGTATGGCAACTCCAGTCGGTCAAACGCAACGGCATCGACATCACCTCGTCGATGGATTTCTCACGGTTCCGTCTTCATCTTGATGCCAGCGGAGAATATAGCCTTGAGAATCGTCTGCCCTTCCCGGTGTCGCACGACGGCCGCTGGATTGTCGACGACCCTGCCCATCCCTTTATGCTCTCGTTTACCGAATATGACGATGACGATTATACCGCAAGTGTGGGCATACAGTATCCTATCGTCGAGGGGCGGCGTCAGCTGTCCATTACCCACAGTCCCGGATGTCATTCCAATAAATACGAATACGTTTTTGTCAAAGTAGAATAAGAAAGGCTGATATGAAAAGAAAATTTGTTTTTTTGAGTCTTGCGGCTCTGGCATGTGTGGCCTTTCTGGTGGCATGCGTGTTTCTCGACTCGGTCAACGTAGAGCAGCCGCAGCCTGACGGAACGATGGCTCCGCGGATAAAAGTGAACGAGGTGGCTACATTCGTTGTCAACGGCCATATCGAGACGAGCAAGGACAACAACGATACCGACGATGAGATTTTCGTCTTCGCGATGCTTGCCCCGCGCTGCTGGGACATCCGGAACAACGTGACCGTGACCTATGAGTCGACCGTTGTGCTTGACGAAGGCGAGCAACGCACCATGGCGGTGATTCCCGACAATGTGTCGCCTAAGAACAATCCCGGCTATACATGGCCTGAAGCTCTGAGAGAACGCCTCGGTCTCGGCCCCAACAAGTATAACGACATGGAATGGGTGGCATGGCAGGCCGAACAGTCCGTCGATGTGCACAACGGCGACAAACCCAACTGGAAAATCAACATTAAGTGCAAGGTGAACGACGACAATCTCGCTGCCTGTATAGGATTTTTCGTGAACTACGTAAAAGACGGTTTCAGTACTGACGACAAACGCTGGAAAGTAATGTACAGCGAGCCATTCACCGTTTACGGAGGCCCCGGAGAGATGATCGATTACTCGCGCCTGCGTTTCAACTCTGTTGAGCCCAGCCGCGCCCTTCAGGACGACATCGTGACAATAACCTTTGCCGGCGATTCCTACGACAACGACCTCATCCACGAAGATGAAATCTATCTCGAGGCCACCGCATACACCGACGAGGGAAATGTCTACAAGGTCGACAAGCGCGACAGCGAGACACTCATGCGCAGAGCCAACAGTTTCTCACGTGAATATTCAACCACAATATGGCCGGCCGGATTCTTCGGCATTCAGGAAGACGAGACCATAACCAGGATTGAATATATATTCACCAACCGCGACGGCTCCGTGATCGTCAACAAGTCGCTCGGCGACCTCAAGGCGGGCGACACTCCGGAATCCGACGATATTCCGTTCACGTTTAACCTCATCTGCGGTTGACCGAGTCAAGCCAGCAATTCCTTAAATCCCGACAAGAAAATAATATGTGCAATATAAGAAACATAAACAGACGTGCCCGCCGTGCGGCACTTGTGCTCACCCTCTCGGGGCTATGCACTCTGTCGGCCTCGGCTGTGACAGGTGTTGTCACTGACGAGTACGGACTTCCGATAGCCTCGGCGCAGGTCAAGATCAAAGGATCCGCCACCTCGGTGCTGACTGATGCCGAAGGTGTGTTCGACATCAGCCTCACCGACGAGAAAACCGTATGCATATCGGCTCCGGGCTATCAGATGATAGAATTCAACATCGGCGCGCTCAAGCGTCAGAAAGACAAGGATAATATAAAGATAATACTTCCCGAGCTGAACGTGCTCCAGAGTGTCACCGTGCCCGGTGTCTACGGCAATGTGAGTGCCCAGAGTTATCTCGGCTCCGCCTCCACGGTCTACACCGATGAGGTGAACCGTACCATAGGATCGACTTTCATTCCCGGTATAGTCGGCAAAATGGCGGGTCTGAACATAGAGCAGTACCGCGGAGCTCCCCTGCGCCAGACCAATGCCGCCGGCGAACAGGTGATAGGCTATATAAGCTATCAGTTCGGCAAGGAAATGTACAGCGACAATACCCAGTACAATATCACGTCGCGCGGACTTAAACCCATAGTGTATGTCGACGGTATCGAACGCGACTTCTATTCGCTCGATCCCGACGCCATAGAATCCGTGTCGATTCAGAAGGACGCCCTCTCCACCATGTTCAACGGCATGCGTTCTTCGCGTCCGGTGTTGCTCATCACCACCAAGAATCCCCAGAGCCGCGGAGCACGTGTGTCGTTTACCGGCCGCTTCGGTATTTCAAATCCGCTGAAAACGCCCAGACCGCTTTCTTCGTCGCAATACGCATATCTCCTCAACGAAGCTCTGCAGAACGACGGCCGTCTGCCGCGCTATGACATGGACGACTACTACGGTTATCTCCGGGGCAATGACAGAATGCTCTATCCCGATGTGAACTGGTTCGACAACGTGACACGCAAAAACTCCACCGAGCAGTATTACAACGTGAATGTATCAGGCGGAACTAACTTTGCCCAGTATTTTGTCAACGCGGGATTCTATTACTCCAACGGCATGTTCATGAACCTGAACGACGGATACGACACCTCGCTCAAGTCGAAACGTTATTCAATCGACTCAAAAGTGAAGATGAACATCACTCCCGAGTTCAAGGCAACAGTGTCGATTCTCGCACGCCTCGAGGAAGGTAACCAGCCCGGCGGTTCCGGTTCAGGTTACAGCGACCTGCTGCTCGACATCTACCGTACGCCCAACAATGCCTATCCCGTCAAGAACCCCAACGGAACATGGGGCGGCACGGTTTCGTTTGACAACAACCTCATGGCAAAGGCTTCAGAATCGGGCTATATCACCGATGCTACCCGCGATCTTCTCGGCATGCTCAAACTCGACTATGATTTCAACAAACAGGTGAAGGGCCTTTCGGCTTATGCAATGGGAAGTGTGACGGTGCAGGACCGTTCGGCCACTTTCCGAACCATGCGTCAGCCCGTATATGAATATTCGCAGGATCCCAACGGCAATTTCTCATACCACCGCTACGGCGACATTCAGACCCAGACCAACCAGTACCGTTCGGTGGCAAGCTATCAGCAGCTGTGGGGCAAGCTCGGCGTGGATTATGAGCGTCAGTGGGGACTGCATCACTTCAAGGCAGGTCTGAGCGGCGACACGCGCCAGAATATCCACAACTACGACCTGCCTTCTCTCCCCTCCAACATCCTCGAAACCGCATCCTACGATTACGACAATAAATATTTCGCACAGGCCTCGGTGGCCCAGAGCTACTACAACCGTTATGCCAACGGCAAGCGCTGGGGAACCTTCTACGCAGCCGGACTCGGCTGGGACATTGCCCGTGAGAACTTCATGTCTGACACAAGAAGCTGGCTCGATCTGCTGAAACTGCGCCTTGTCTACGGACGCACCGGAAACGGCGTCGACAATGCCGGTTACTACACCTATTACCAGACCTACGCCTATTCCAACATCCAGGGTTACAACTGGGGCAGCTCGTCGAACATCAATATCGGCCACACGAACGCCAATACCCCGATGGCAAATCCCGACCTCACCTGGGAAAAGGCCGACAAATGGGATCTCGGACTCGATGCCGCCTTCTTCGGCAACCGCCTCACCATGCAGGCCGACTATTACAACGACAAATATTTCGACATGCTTCAGGTACGAGGCAAAAGCATAGGTCTTCTCGGCACTACGTACCCCCTCGAAAACATAGGCAAACAGCGCAGGCAGGGCGGTGAGATTTCACTCACCTGGCAGGATCATATCCGCGATTTCAACTACTACGTGACCGCCAACTGGAACATCGAAAGCACTAAGATGCTCTACATGGATGAACAAAAACAGCCCTACGACTATCTCAACCGCACCGGACGTCCGTTATCGGCCGTATATGGCCTGATTGCCGACGGATTCTTCTCCTCTATGGAAGAAATCGCTTCAAGTCCGGTGCTTGAAGGTTACGACAACATACAGCCCGGCGATCTGAAGTACCGCGACGTGAACGGCGACAATGTAATCGACGAATTCGACTGCATGGTCATCGGCGGCGACAAGCCTCTCCAGTATTTCGGACTCGACTTCGGCTTTGACTGGAAAGGATTCGAGTTCTCGATGAACTTTCAGGGCGTTTATAACCGCGACCTCTATATAAGCGACCGCAACCTTATAGAAGGTTTCCAGACCTATGGTCAGAGCTACGGTCAGGGTTATGATCTGCTGATCGGACGCTGGACTCCCGAGACTGCCGACCGTGCTATACTTCCGCGTCTGTCGGCAGGCGGCAACAATTATAATATGGGCGGCGATTACGGCACCTCCTTCTGGATGAAAAACGGCAATTTCATCCGCTGCAAGAACCTTTACATAGGCTATACACTGCCTCAGACTTTCTGCAGGAACTATCTTGCCGGCGTGCGCCCCAAGTTCTTTGCCAACGTACAGAATCTGTTCACAATCTCAGGCTGCGACTGGGTCGACCCCGAAGTAAGCTACACCAGCTATCCCATCCAGCGCACCTGGAGCATGGGCATTAATCTTAAATTCTAACCAAGCAGGATGTTTAATATGAAATACAATAAGAAACTGATGCTTACGGGGTGTGCGCTCGGCTTGCTTGCGTTCACCTCCTGCACCGACGGCTATGAGCCGGAGCCTGTTGAGAACTTCACCATCGATTACGTGTTCTCGACAACCGACTCGGTAGGCAAACAGGCCGTAGCCTATCTCAACAACATATACATGCATCTCAGTTCGGGCCATAACCGCGTGGGCGGCGACTATCTCGACGCCGCCACCGACGATGCGACCTCGCTCGAATACGATGAATCGCAGGTCTACCGTCTTGCCATGGGCCGCTACACCGCCAGCAACCGTGTGTACGACGATATGGACTGGAACACCTATTATCAGACCATACGCGAAGCCACGATACTCATTGCCAATATCGACCGTGTTCCCTTCAACCTCACCTATATCAAGGGAGACGAGGTGGCAGATGAGAATGGCAAATTAAAGGAATCTCCTCTGAATGAGTCAATGAAGGCCGAGGCCCGGTTCCTCCGCGCCTATGCTTATTTCGAACTCGTAAAACGCTACGGCGGCGTGCCTCTGCTTGGTGAGAATGTCTATTCTCTTAACGACAACATAGAGCTTCCGCGCAACAAATTTGCCGAATGCATCGATTATATAGTGGAGCAACTCGACATCGCAAAGGTCGATCTCCGCGGTCTTCCCATGCCCGATGCGGGCACCTACGCCGGCACACCCACCCGCGAGGCCTGCGAGGCACTGAAATGCCGCGTGCTCCTTTACGCCGCCTCCAGACTCTTCAACGAATCGCCCCTCGAACCGGGCAACGAACTGGTCGGCTATGCCTCGTTCGACGCTGAAAGATGGAAAACGGCTGCCGATGCGGCAAAGCATTTCATCGAAACCTACGGACATGAAGGCACCGGAGCCGTGCGCCTCACCGACAATTTCCGCAATGTTTTCCTGAGTCTGTATAACGAATCTGTCAATCCTGAAGTAATCTGGCACACCAATCCTCAGTTCAACGAAAAAACTGTGGAATTCAGAAACGGACCGCTCGGTTTCTCGGCCAACGCTCTCGGACAGGGACGTACGCTTCCGTCGCAGAATCTCGTAGAGGCGTTCCCGATGCGCGATGGCAAAAAAATCGGCGAAAGCACAAAGTACGCCTACACAATCAACGACCAGTATGCCAACCGTGATCCCCGTCTCGACATTACGGTGCTTCATAACGGGTCGAACTGGCTCGGCCGTCAGCTGGCAACCTATCAGAACGGTGCCAACAACCCCACGGCGCAGGCTTTGTATTCGCGCACAAGCTACTATATGGGCAAATTCATGGCTGATTATACTTCAGGAGCCCGTGAATACAGCAATGTGGCGGCTCGCCCGTGGATAGTGCTCCGCTATGCAGAGATCCTTCTCGACTATGCCGAGGCCATGAACGAATATGCAGGCCCGGATGCCGACGGCGTTAAGGAATGCCTCATCGACCTGCGCAGGCGAGCCGGCATAGAGCCGGGCGACGACGGCAGCTACGGCATACCCGCCGGTCTGAGCAAAGATGAAATGCGCGAACTTATCTATAACGAACGTCGCATCGAAATGGCTTTTGAGGAACAGCGCTTCTACGACATACGCCGCTGGCGCATTGCCGAGAAAGTATTTGCCGAGCCCGTTCGCGGACTGGTGATCTCCAACAGAGACGGCATTCTTACGTTTACCGACACCGACGTGGTCAACGTACGCTGGGATAACCGCCGTTACCTCTATCCCATACCTTACAGCGAAGTGCTGAAAAATTCTAACATGGTTCAAAACCCGAATTGGTAATCAAGATGAACAGAATAATCACAATATTGCTATGTATCACCTTTGCTGTGGCAGCTTATGCGCAGCAGCTGACGGTGACCGGTCTGGTATCGTCGGAGAACGACGGCGAGGCGCTCCCCGGAGTGACAGTGAGGGTAAAGGGCAAAAGCGCCCTTACTGCAACAGATATCGACGGTAAGTTCAGCATCAGGGCTGACAAAGGCGACCAGCTCGAATTCTCGTATATAGGATATAAGACCCTTACAGCGAAAGTATCGGGCGAGAAGACTATGAATATCGTGATGTCGGAGGATCAGACCGATCTCGATGAAGTGGTGGTTGTGGGTTATGCCACCGTAAAGAAGATCACTCTTACCGGTGCTGCCAGCGGCATCAATGCCGAAAACATACGCCGTGTGCCTACATCGAGCGTACAGAATGCACTCTCCGGCAAACTTCCGGGCTTTTTCAGCCAGCAGCGTTCGGGTCAGCCCGGTAAGGATGCATCCGACTTCTTTATCCGAGGCGTAAGCTCGCTCAACGGCGACGCCAACAAGCCCCTTATCATCGTAGATGACGTGGAATACAGCTACGATCAGCTGTCGCAGATAAACGTCAACGAAATCGAGAGCATAACCATCCTGAAAGATGCCGCCACGACGGCCATCTACGGTATCAAAGGCGCAAACGGAGTGCTTGTGGTGAAGACCCGCCGCGGACGTGAAGGCGCGCCCCAGATCACGGTGCGCGTCGAGGCCGGTGTCCAGATGCCGGTGCGCACTCCCAAATTCCTCGACTCATACGGCACGGCAATTATGGTCAACGAGGCATACGCCAACGATCATATCGCTCCTCAATGGTCGCAGGCCGACGTGGAAACTTTCCGCAACGGAAGCGACCCCTACGGTCATCCCAACGTAAACTGGTACGACGAGGTGTTCAAGAGCCACGCATGGCAGGAAAACGCCAATATCGACATAACCGGCGGTTCCAAGCGCCTTACGTACTTCGTCTCGATGGGATACCTCAATCAGGACGGTCTGGTGAAGAATTTCGGCTCCAACGACAGCGACGTCAACTCCAGCTACTTCTATCACCGATTCAATTTCCGCACCAATCTCGATTTCAAGGTACTCGACAATCTCAAGATGCGTCTCGACGTCACCTCGCGTTTCATGAACATAAACGAACCCCGCGGCATCAATGCCACAGGCGAGATTTACGACTGGTCGAAGATGCACCCCTACTCCGCTCCCGTCGTGAACCCCGACGGCTCGACACCCTTCCTCTACGACACCAACAACCGTCCGGTGATAACATCGCGTCTGGCAAACGAAGGCTATAACCGCAACCGCCGCAACGACAACAATGTGCTCCTCGGGGTGGACTGGGGACTCGACTGGCTTACCAAAGGCCTTTCGGCAACCGCCCGTGTGGCATATGCCTCCATTGACGAGAACACCCGTTCGGCCTACCGCACCGAGTATCCGTCATATCATTATAACTCCACGACCGGCGGATACGAAATCAATCCCGATAATGTCTACACCCCCGGTACCTATATCGCAACCGGCTGGAAGGGTGCCGACAAGAAAAACTTCAACCTTCAGCTCTTCCTCAACTACGCCCGCAATTTCAATGAGGCTCACGACGTGACCGCCATGCTCCTTTATAACCGCCAGAGCGACACTCAGGTGAATGAAGGTGCCGTGCCCGCCAATTTCGAAGGCTATACCCTCTCCCTCGGCTACCGCTACAAGAACCGCTACCTGTTCGACTTCAACGGCGCCTACAACGGTACCGACCGTTTCGGAAAAGACAACCGCTTCGGCTTCTTCCCGTCGGCATCCGTTGGCTACATTCTCTCCGAAGAGGATTTCATCAAAAACAATATCGGCGACAAGCTCAATCTCCTCAAATTCCGCGCATCGTTCGGTATCGTCGGTTCCGATGTCGTATGGGGAGGCCGTTACCTCTACAAGCAGTTCTATCACTACAGCAACACCACCTACTTCGGGCAGGGCATCTCTACCGGCCCTGCGCCCAACAGCTACTATGAAGGTGATCTCGGCACGGATAACGTCACCTGGGAGAAATCGCGCAAGTGGGACGTCGGTATGGAATTCCGACTCTTCAACAACTTCAGCGGTACTATCGACTGGTTCCACGACATCCGTTACGATCAGCTCGTAGCCCGCAGCAGTGTGCCCCTGATACTCGGAGTCGGCGTTGCCCCCAGCAACGTTGCCCGTACACGCAATACCGGTTTCGACGGCAACATCACCTATCAGCAGCGTTTCGGCAACTTTGATTTCAACACTTCGTTCGTGTTCTCCTATGCCAAAAACAAAGTGCTGTACAAAGACGAGGCCCAAAAGAGCTATCCCTGGCTCATGGAGACCGGCCATCCCATCAATCAGCCCTTCGGCTACCATTGGATCGGCTACTATACGCCCGACGACATCGCCGCCATCAAGGCCGGCGCTCCCGGTGCTCCGGCTGTCCCCAATACCGACGTGCCCGTTCAGGCCGGCGACCTGATGTATCAGGATCTCAACGGCGACGGCGTGATCAACGATTACGACAAGTGTGCCATCGGCAAACCCAATCTGCCTACCACCACACTCGGATGGTCGTTCGGCGGTTCGTGGAAAGGCATCAGTGTCAATATGCTTTTCCAGGGTGCGTTTGACTACAGCTTCGCCCTTCAGGGTACTGCTATCGAGCCGTTCAAGAGCCAGTTCCAGCCCATCCACACTCACCGCTGGACCGAGGAGCGCTGGGCCGCAGGAGAAAGCATCGAATTCCCGCGTCTCACTTCCAACCCGTCAACCATCAACTCTCCGGCTGCATATATGAGCGACTTCTGGCTCGTCAACGCCTGGTACATACGTCTGAAGACAATCGATCTCAGCTATCAGTTCCCCAAGACGATTCTGCCCAAGGCAATTCAGGATCTGCGTCTCTACATGAACGCCTACAACCTGTTTACCTGGACGAATTACAACAAATATCAGCAGGATCCTGAAATTTCGACAAATTCAGCAGGAGACACCTACATGAACCAGCGTGTGCTCAACTTCGGTGTGCAGTTAATATTCTAAACAGATGCCCAAAACATCAGAAAAATGAGACTTGACAAAAAATATATAATTCCGGCAATTGCAGCAGTAGCGTGCGGTGCTTTTTCCGCATGCCAGGACTCTCTCGAGGCTTTGCCGCTCGAATATAAGGAAGACCCCAACTTTGCCGCCCCACACATAAACCCCGAGTGGAATCTCGAAGAGATCAGCGGCATGACCGAGGCGAACGTCTATGCTTATAAGGACAAGATGTACAATGCCCTCTTCACCCGCACCCTCGGGTGGAACGGAGGCGACGGTGTGCTCACTGTCGGACTGCCCGGCGGACACGTGCTGTGGACATTCAACGACAGCTTCTACGGTGTGGTCAATGCCGAAAACCGCGCTCGCGGAGCATGCAGCTTTCCCCGCAACAGTATAATGGTACAGACCGCCGAGGACGGCATGCCTGCCGGAAAAGAAGAGAATCTGCTGTGGATGGCTGACTGGATTCAGACATCCGACCCGACAGCAGAGGGTTATTACAAGGCCCGCACTCATATCGACCATCCGAGAGCGGCGAGCTATAACAGCGACGGAATCGCTCAGGATTACCTCTATTGGTCGGGCGACGGCACCATCGTTGACGGCAAACTCCAGATGATTTGGATGGGCGTCTACACTCCCGGCAACGGCGATATGCTCAGCCAGAACGCTGCCCTCGCGGTCTATAGCCTCGACGGCAAACCGGGCGACCCGGGATATATGAAGCTGGAGTCGATCGACCACAACTGGATTCCCGAAAACCCTTACGGCTACGGCTCTACACTATGGGAATGCGAGGACGGTCATCTCTATCTTTACAGCACGACCAACGATGGTCAGCTTTTCGGAAATGTACCTATTGTAGCCCGAACCAAAGGAAAGGATCTTACTTCAGGTATTGAATACTATGTCTCCAACGACGTCGGAGAGATGGGCTGGCAGGATGAATATCCGTCGAAGCTGCAGGTTCAGAACTCGGGCATAGCTCCCGAACAAGGCTCGGTGACAATGCCCTGGGTGTTCAAAGAGGATGAATGGTATTATATGCTTGCCCAGGCATACCCGTTCGGACAGGAACTGACAATCATGCGCTCAGAAAATCCCTGGGGGCCGTTCAAGGACAAGAAATCTCTTCTGAAATTCCCCAATCCGCTCGATGAACTGCAGCTTGGCGCATATAACCATCTTTACATGCTGAACTACCATCCGGCTCTGTCGCGCGACGGCGAACTGGTGATCTCAACCAACACCGACTGCGCAAACTTCTTCGACAATTTCAACGCTCCCGGTTCCGCCGACTGGTACCGCCCCTTCTTCTACCGCATATTCAAATGGAAGAGAGTCTTTGAAGAGTAATTCTAATTAGATAACCATCATTGTAATCCCCCGGAGGCTCCGATACCGTCTTCGGGGGCATTTTTTAAGAACAGATCTTATGAAGAAAGCTATATTATCCCTGAGCATGTTACTGAGCGTGTGCGGCGGCATATTCGCCGCGACGGATTATACCGGATATGTCAACACGCTTCAGGGCACCGATTCCAGTTTCGGACTCAGCCACGGCAACACCTATCCTACCGCCGGGATGCCCTTCGGCGTGCATTTCTGGTCGCCTCAGACCGGCAAAAACGGCGATGGATTCAAGTATGCCTACAGTGCGGATGCCATACGCGGTTTCGCACAGGCCCATCAGTGCAGTCCGTGGGTAAGCGACTATGCCGTATATTCATTCATGCCGGTAGTGGGCGAGCTTGTTGTAAATGAGGACAAGAGAGCGACTCGGTTCAACCATGACAATGAGACCGGGCGCCCACATTATTACTGTGTCAGGCTTGACAACGGTATCCGTACGGAGATGGCTCCTACCGAACGGGGCGTGCACATGCGGTACTCATACCCTGCCGAAGGCGGCGATGCATGGCTCGTACTCGACGGATATACCGACATGAGTTCCGTTCATATTGATCCCGGACACCGGCGGGTAAGCGGATGGGTCAACAATCAGCGTTTTGTAAATGATTCACGCAGTTTCCGCTGCTATTTTGTGGCGGAGTTCGATACTCCGTTTGCCGACTGGGGGCTGTGGGAAAACCGTACCGACAGCATAATGCCTCACTCAACCACGGGTGTGGGAAAAGGCTATGGTGCTTATCTGAAGTTTAAACGCGGCAGCAAGGTGCAGGCAAAAGTTGCTTCGTCGTACATCTCAGCCGAGCAGGCACGCATAAATCTTGACCGGGAACTCGGAGCCGATCGTTCGCTCGAGGCAACGAAAGAACGTGGGCGCAGCGTATGGAATTCTCTGCTTGGCCGCGTGGCCGTGGAAGGAGGCAGCGATGAGGATATGCGCACGTTTTATTCTTGCCTGTTCCGTGCCAATCTCTTCTCGCGTATGTTCCATGAACTGCGTCCCGACGGCAGCCCGTACTATTACAGCCCGTACGACGGCAAGATATATGAAGGATATATGTACACCGACAACGGATTCTGGGATACGTTCCGTTCGCAGTTTCCGCTTACCGTCATTCTGCACCCCACAATGCAGGGCCGGTATATGAATGCCCTGCTTGCCGCTCAGGAACAATGCGGCTGGCTCCCATCGTGGTCGTGCCCCGGAGAGACCGGCGGAATGCTCGGCAATCATTCCATTTCGCTTATTACGGATGCATGGGTCAAGGGCATACGTTCTTTTGACCCGGCCAAAGCATTGGATGCTTATGCGCATGAAGTCATGAACAAGGGCCCTTGGGGCGGTGCCAACGGCCGTGCCGGATGGAAAGAGTATTTCACGTTAGGTTATGTGCCGTATCCCGAATCGCTCGGCTCAACAGCGCAGACTCTCGAATATGCTTACGACGATTTCTGTGCCTGGCAACTGGCTCGGCTTACCGGCAACAAGCATTATGAGGAAGTTTTTGCCCGTCAGATGTATAATTACCGGAATGTCTTTGATCCACAGACAGGCTTCATGCGCGGAAAGGGTGCCGACGGTAAGTGGATCGAACCTTTTGACCCGATGGAGTGGGGCGGCCCGTACTGCGAGGGCAACGCATGGCACTATAACTGGTCGGTGTTCCACGATGTGCAGGGTCTGATAGATCTCTATGGCAGTGATGAGGCTTTCGTCGCCAAAATCGACTCCGTATTCTCGCTCCCCGATACGGTCAGACCAGGTACTTACGGCGGAATGATTCATGAAATGGTAGAGATGCAAAAGGCCGGAATGGGACAGTATGCCCACGGCAATCAGCCCATACAGCATATGCCTTACCTTTACAGCTATGCCGGGCAGCCCTGGAAAACACAATATTGGGTTCGTCAGATTATGAAACGACTTTATAATTCGTCAGAAAAAGGATTTCCCGGTGATGAAGACCAGGGCGGCATGTCGTCATGGTATATTCTGAGTGCGCTCGGCATTTATTCGGTATGTCCCGGCACAGACCAATATGTGATTGGCAGCCCGGTCTTTCGCAAGGCGGTTATAACGCTCGAGAACGGAAATAAATTCACGATAGAAGCTCCGGCCAACAACTCAGATAATGTATACGTGAAGTCGGCAACTCTCAACGGATCACCTCTGCGGCGCAATTATATTACTTATAAAGAGATAGCACAGGGGGGAACCTTGCATCTGGATATGTCGGCTACCCCCGACACCGTAAATTCTCAAAATGAAGTGCCGTTTTCTCTGACTCCCCGCAAATAATCTATTTGACAATGATAATAAATCAATTAATTTTGTAGCTGATAAATATCGTTTATGGCCACGGCATTATGGAAACGGAGCACCTTTATATTATCGGGAACGGATTTGACCGGTATCACGGCGCGAAATCCTCATATTGGGATTTCCGCGGATATCTCCTGCAGCATGATGAATGGTGCGCAAAATTCTTCGAACTGTTTTTCGGACCGCGCTCGCTCTTAAACAACTTTGACGATCCGCTTGACTTCGAACTCTCAACTATGTTTGGAAAAGGTCTGCCGCATCCGCGAAACACGTGGGCTACAAAATATCTCTGGAGCGACTTCGAGAGGCATCTTGGCGAATTTGACCGGGAAAAGGTTTTCGATTTTCTCGATATGCGGCTGCCGACGGTAGATGAAGATGACGACCGGTTCACCTACGCCGATTTTTATGCTCCGATTGACTTCATAGCCGACACGGTGAACGAATGCACGTTCGAAATGCAGTATCGTTTTCATCGCTGGGTCAACACACTGCAGTATGCCAAAGGCTTCAAGGGCAATATGATTGAGCTGAATCGCGACGCTTTGTTTCTCAACTTCAACTATACGCTGTTTCTTGAAGAACATTATGATGTAGCTTCCGACAGAATATGCTACATACACGGCAACCGCAGGCAGCCGTTCGGCTCGCTGGTACTCGGTCACCGGGATACCGATACTGAGGAAGCTTTCGAACGCTGGCGCCACCAACATGTCCGGCGCCGGCGTTACCGCCCGAATCTGAAAGACTGCCATGGTCACTACTTTGCCAACGACAAACTCGCATATCTCGCCTATTTTCATGACGATGAGCGCGACGGGATGCATGGCTACCGTCTGCCTATAAGATATTATGCCGTCGAGGAGGCTGTCGGGCTGACCGAGGAATACTTCAGACACAATACAAAGCAATGCGATGAAATCATCAGACGAAACAGGGGCTTTTTCGAATTGCTGAGTGATGTAAAGCTGATTACGGTTCTCGGCCACTCGATGAGCGACGTCGACCTGCCGTATTTTCAGGAAATACTGCGTCATGTCCGACATCCCGAAAAAATTGAATGGCAATTTACCTGTAATTGCGACCGCGACGTAGCCAACCGCAACAGATATTGCAAATTGCTGAATATTGGGTCTGAGAGCAATGCCCGGGAGCCATATACGATCTCAGACTTCAAGGCATCCCGGGCTGGCATCCATTCACACCGCTGACGGTGTGACCAGTCAACCGCAAGGTTCTATTGCATGGATGTGAAAACGCAGGTGCCGGTGCCGGCACGAATTGAAAACCATCTGAGCGAGTAGCCAGAAGCCGAAAGCCCGGAGTAAATGGTTATGAGGATGAGACTTTCGGGTTTCATCCTCTTTTTATTGGATTACAATCTTCAGAAGCACCACTCGAAAGAATCTCTCAGGTAGCGGCTTTTCTGTAAAAATCATATAACTTTGCAGATATTTTTCATACAGCGAAGATTATGCACAGATTATCAATAGCAGGAGCGGCGCTGGCGATTGCAGCCGGAGCTGCCGGAGTAGAACTCCCTTTCAGCGTTGAGGCCCCGTCGTGGACGGAATATGCGGCAGCCGCCGAGGCGCCAGACAAGCCTGCCCTGCTTCGCCAGTCGCCGTCGGCGCAGGCTCAGGTGGCTATTTACGACGAGAGCACAACGATAAATCCCGACGGCACCGTCACCGACGGACTGCGCTGGGCGGCGGCAAGCGCCTCCGACCACGCCGCTAAGGCTCTCCTGACCGGTTTCGCACCGGTGGCTGAAAAGCAGGACGGCTGGCTCCGGCTTGCAGGCGCAGGACCGCAAGGCAGCGACGCATGGGTCGACGCCTCAACGGTTGCCACGGATAAAATCACCCCTCTGGGCGAATATGACCGCGTGGTGGTAATGGACAGCGACGACGGAACCTATGGAATTTATGGAGACTACGATGAAATGGACGACGCCGTAACATTCTACGTAGGCCGTTTCTCCGGCGGTTTCCTCGTGTGTCCCTACGTTCTGCAGATTGGTGCGATAGACCGCACCGGAACTTCTCCCGCCGATGCCGGACTTATGGAAGACGAGGGTATGCTCTCGCTCGTGCTAACCCCCTCGATGACGGCCGACGACGAAGGGCCGCTCATGACGGTGTTTTCCGACGACCTCCTTAACGACATAATCGACGCCGCAGAAGCCGCGCCGCGCACGGAAATTCTCTACGGCGGCGCCAAAGGCGAACTGATTCCGTTATACTGATGGCCCTACACAATGAACTCGGAGCGTGGGGTGAGAAAGTTGCCCGAGAATATCTCCTGTGCCACGGCTATGCCATAGGAGGAGAAAACACCCGCATAGGGAACTACGAAATCGACTTCATCGCCGAAAAAGACGGAATGATAGTGTTTGTGGAGGTGAAGACGCGCTCAACTCATTTCGCCGACCCGCTTGAGGCGGTCGACTCGCGCAAGCAGGCGCGTCTGGTGAGAGCCGCCGACGAATATATCCGCGCTATGAACATAAAGCTGGAGCCCCGGTTCGACGTTATAACCGTAATAGGTTCACCCGAGCACTTTGAAATCGAGCATTTCCCGGATGCATTTTTCCCTCCGCTCACCAACCGCTGAAAAATATTTTTCTGACAGCTATTGCAAATCATTTTCTCTTTTCTTACATTTGCGTAGCGAAAAAAAAGAAAGATCGCTTTAAACAATAGTAATTATCAATCAACCAATTATGAAGAAGAAATTTATTTGCACCGTATGCGGCTATGTTCATGAAGGCGACAGCGCTCCTGAAAAGTGCCCCCTCTGCAAGGCTCCCGCAAGCGCATTCAAGGAAATGGACGACACTGCTGCTCTGGAATTTGTGACAGAACACGAAATCGGTGTTGCAAAAGATACTGACGACCAGATGAAGGCCGACCTCCGCGCTCATTTTGAAGGAGAATGCAGCGAAGTGGGAATGTATCTCGCCATGTCGCGCCAGGCAGACCGCGAAGGCTATCCCGAAATCGCCGAGGCTTTCAAGCGCTACGCAATCGAAGAGGCAGAACACGCATCCAAGTTCGCCGAACTGCTCGGCGAATGCGTATGGTCCACACGCGAGAACCTCGAGAAACGCATGGCAGCCGAAGCCGGTGCTAATGCCGACAAGATGCGCATTGCCCGCCGTGCCAAAGAGCTGAATCTCGACGCCATCCACGACACCGTTCACGAAATGGCAAAAGATGAAGCACGCCACGGCCGCGGTTTCGAAGGTCTTTACAACCGCTACTTCAAGAAGTAAGCACCTTCACCTCCGCGGCGTCACGCCAAAGAAATCATCCGGATCCGGTCGCAAAGACCTGATCCGGATTTTTGTTTAGGGAATTTTTGCTGTAACCTGCTTTTAAATGAGTGGTTTTTTGCGTAACTTCGCGGAAGAAAACCTATAACCGGAAAATGACAAAGAAACCCCTGATAGGAAACACGCTCGAACAACTGCGCGGAATAGCCGCCGAAGCCGGTCTAAGACCGTTTGCCGCAAAGCAGATAGCGCGGTGGCTCTACACGGCCCGCGTCAGCGACATCGACGCCATGACCGACCTCTCAAAGTCAGCCCGCGAGTGGCTTGACGAGCACTATTGCATAGGGCTTGAAGCGCCTAAAGCTCAGGTTCGGTCGAAAGACGGTACGGTAAAATATCTCTTCTCAGGATGCGGGGGCAGAGACGTGGAGAGCGTCTATATTCCCGACCGCGAAAGAGCCACGCTGTGCGTGTCGTCTCAGGCGGGGTGCCGCATGAACTGTTCGTTCTGCATGACGGGGCGTCAGGGATTCCACGGCAACCTTACAGCCGCTCAGATAATCAACCAGATACTCTCCGTGGCCGACAGCGAAAAGCTTACCAACGTGGTATTCATGGGTATGGGCGAGCCGATGGACAACGTCGATGAGGTTCTACGGGCCATCGAGATCCTTACTGCCCCATGGGGATTCGGATGGAGCCCTAAGCGCATCACCGTTTCGTCGATAGGCAAGCTCGACACCCTCAGGCGCCTGCTCGACGAGACCAAAGTCCACGTGGCCATCAGCATCCACTCCCCCTACCCTTCCGAGCGCGCCTCGCTTATGCCTGTGGAAAAGGCGTATAGTGCGGTGAAAGTGATGGATTTCTTGCGCGGTTACGATTTTTCACACCAGCGGCGCCTCTCGGCAGAATATATAATGTGGAAAGGACTCAACGATGATCTCCGCCACGCCGACGCACTCGCACGGCTGCTGAAAGGTCTCGACTGCCGCGTAAACCTTATCCGCTTCCACGCCATTCCCGGTTTTGCCTATACCACGGCCGACAGTCCCACGATGGAAGCTTTCCGAGACCGGCTCAACAGCCACGGCGTCACCGCCACCATCCGCACCTCGCGCGGCGAGGATATCGAAGCGGCCTGCGGAATGCTTTCCGGCGAAAAATCGGAAGAATAAAAGAAAACGAGAAGATGTTGTCGCAACGTCCTCTCGCTTAGAATAATAAACCAATCATTATCACATTTCTTGCAATGGAAAAAGTAATTTTGCTATGTACTATTAAAACGCAGGAGGGTGAAAATGGTTCATGGTAATCGTAAAAATCTTTAGCTCAGTCCGAGTTTAACGCTATTTAACGCGACCGTGCATCTTAATTGCCCAACTCGGGCATTATCTTTGCATTGTAAACATAACGAAAACAAATTCTAAACAGCATACACAAATGGAAAAGAAAAAACCGGCCGGAAAAAAGGAACAGGATCCGGCACAGTCTAAACTCAATGCCCTTACCCAGGCAATGAATCAGATTGAGAAAAACTTCGGTCGCGGAGCCATAATGAAACTTGGCGACAACGTGGTGGAGGATGTAGAAGTGATTCCATCCGGCTCCATCGGGCTGAACTACGCGCTCGGCGTAGGAGGCTATCCCCGCGGCCGAATAGTTGAAATCTTCGGGCCTGAATCGTCGGGTAAGACCACTCTGGCAATCCACGCCATAGCAGAGGCGCAGAAAGCAGGCGGTATTGCGGCAATAATCGACGCCGAGCACGCATTCGACCGCTTCTATGCCGAAAAACTCGGTGTTGACGTCAACAATCTTCTCATGGCACAGCCCGACAACGGCGAACAGGCGCTCGAAATTGCCGAACAGCTCATCCGCTCGTCGGCTATCGACATTCTGGTCATCGACTCCGTTGCGGCGCTCACCCCCAAGAGCGAAATCGACGGCACTATGGGCGACAAAAACGTGGGACTTCAGGCTCGCCTCATGTCGCAGGCCATGCGCAAACTTACGGGCGCCATTTCCCGTACCAACACCTGCTGCATCTTCATCAATCAGCTGCGCGAGAAAATCGGCGGCTCGATGTTCGGCCCCACCGAGACAACCACCGGCGGCAACGCACTTAAGTTCTACGCATCCGTGCGCATCGACATCCGCCCCAGCACCCAGATAAAGGACGGCGACAACGTGCTCGGCCGCCTCACCAAAGTGAAAGTGGTGAAAAACAAGGTAGCGCCCCCCTTCAAGCGTGCGGAATTCGACGTGATGTTCGGCGAAGGCGTTTCGCGCACCGGTGAGATAATCGACCTCGGAGTGAACCTCGGAATCATCGCCAAGAGCGGCTCATGGTTCAGCTACAACGGATCAAAAATCGCTCAGGGTCGCGACGCCGCCAAGCGCATGCTCGCCGACAATCCGGAACTGGCCGAAGAACTTGAAGCAAAGATAATGGAAGCGCTGAATTCCGGTGTCCAGGATAAAGCGCCCAAGAAGGCAGCTTCGAAAGCAGCTCCCGCGGCTTCTTCCGATGAAACGGAAATCAACGACGGGCCCGACGGCGAGATAGATTTCGACGACGATCTTCCCGACGACTTCTCTATCGAAGAAGATATCTGACAGTTTTCATAGTATAAAGACAAAGCGGTGCCATTGTCCCGTCTCCGGGAGCGACGGCGCCGCTTTTATTTTCGGGCACAAAAAAGAGGCTTCAACGCCTCTTCATAAATGTTAAAACTTTGATTTTCGATTAAAAATCCGGAATCCAGACTGAGGTGAAAACGATAAGCAATTCTGCAATCAGAATCTGTTAGTGCTTTCGGTTTCGTGAACATAGATTCTCGCGCTGGCTTCACAATACCATTTCGCGGCTTTTTTGATGAAATTAAGCATAACTCAAAAATTTTAGTTACCTAAAAAACTCATTGAAGTTTTCTTATCTTACTTCCTTATAACGCCGCAAAGATACAAAATGTTTTTAAATTATGCTATATAACATATTTTTTAATCGCATTTTTTACTGCAAATGGCTCAGGTAAAATTCGACTTTTTAGTGAACACGCTGAAAATCAACGGCTGTTTCTTCTTTTTATAAGCCGGCGTGCCACGCTGTAGGCAAGCATCTCGCTTCGGAAAGCCTCTCGCGCTATAGCACGCCCGCTCTCTCCCTCGAGAATGCCGCCTTTCAGAAAGTAGGTTTTCATAAATGCACGCAGGCCGTGAAGCAGCGGCGAGCCGGGAGCTATGGAGTCGTTGCCGGCCGCAAGCACGCGGGCACGTATGGCGGCATGGTTGTTACTTACAGCACGGAACATCTCGCCGGTATCGCAACGGTAATGGAGTATATCGCCGTCGAGACGCTGCGGGCGCACGGAGTCGCGGAAAATCACACGCTCGCCCACATCGTGGAGATTCCAGTTGGCATAACGCTTGTCAAAAAGCCGGATCTGCATGTCGGGATACCATCCGCAACGCCTTACGGGTACCCCGCAGTAGAAATTGAGCCTCGACATACAGTAGACCCTGTGATTTTCCAACCCATTCTCTTTCAGAGCTATTATGGAGTTCCGGAGGGCCGGCGACAGCACTTCGTCGGCGTCGAGCGACAACACGTAAGGATATGAAGCGAGCGAGGTGGCATACTGGCGCTGGGCGCCGTAGCCGTCGAGATGGCGCCGCGAAATCTTGCAGCCATAACGGCGGCAGATATCGAGCGTGGAGTCTGTCGACATTGAATCGACAACGATAATCTCGTCGGCTACTCCTGAGAGAGAATCGAGGCAGGCGGCAATACGCTTTTCCTCGTTGAAAACAAGTATTGTAGCTGAAATTTTGGTCATGGCTTTTCAGTTAGCATTGAGAGCATTTCGCCGGCGGTAAGCCCGGTGAGCGGATGACGCCAGACGGGATCGAGCTGCTGCAGCGGTTCAAGCACAAAAGGGCGCCGCGCCATACGCGGATGGGGAAGAGTGAGCCCGGGAGCGGAGACCACGAGATTGCCGAGAAATATGAGGTCTATGTCGATGCGGCGGTCGGCATAGTTTCCGGCGGCGTCACGGTGGGGCGACGGGTCTATTTCCCGCTCAATCTCCCGCAGGAGAGAGAGCAGAGGATACGGAGCAAGTTCAGTGTCGGCCATCAGCCCCACGTTGAGGAACCTGTTTGCCGAATCATAGCCCCACGGTTCCGATTCGACGACGTCAGAAACCGCAGCACTACACCCGAGCCTCTCCGCAATCATCGCCACGGCACGGGCGAGCGCGGCGCGGCGGTCGCCGAGATTCGACCCTATGTTGACATAAGCTTTCACTTTCGGAAAAACAGACCCCGCTGCTCCGCGGATGGCAGGAGAAGCGGGGTTCTATAAAGGATTTACATAAAATCAGAGTGACTTCTTGACTTCTACTTCCTCGAACGCCTCAATGAGGTCGTGCTCGTGGATGTCGTTGTATCCGGCAATGCTGAGACCGCAGTCGTAGCCTGAGGTTACCTCCTTGACGTCGTCCTTCAGACGCTTGAGCGAGCCGAGTTCGCCGGTGTATTTCACTATGCCGTCGCGGATAAGGCGCACCTTCGAGCCGCGCTTGATCTTGCCTTCGCGCACGAGTGCGCCTGCAATAGTTCCGACCTTCGAGATGTGGAATGTCTGGAGAACTTCGGCTGTGCCGGTAACTTCCTCCTTGATTTCGGGAGCAAGCATACCCTCCATGGCATCCTTGACCTCCTCGATGGCCTGATAGATGACCGAATAGAGGCGGATTTCAACGCCTTCGCGCTCGGCCTCGCGACGGGCGGCGAGCGACGGGCGAACCTGGAAGCCGATTATGATGGCGTCGGAAGCCGCGGCGAGCGTCACGTCGCTTTCCGAAATCTCACCCACGGCCTTGTGGAGTACGTTCACCTGGATTTCCTCCGTAGAGAGCTTTATGAGCGAATCGCTGAGAGCCTCGATCGAACCGTCCACGTCGCCTTTCACGATTATGTTGAGTTCCTGGAAGTTGCCTATCGCACGGCGGCGGCCTATATCGTCGAGTGTGAGGATCTTCTTGGTTCTCAGACCGAGTTCACGCTGCAGCTGTTCGCGTTTGTTGGCAATTTCGCGGGCCTCCTGTTCGGTGTCCATCACGTTGAAAGTGTCGCCGGCCGCGGGAGCGCCGTTCAGACCGAGTATCAGCGCCGGAGCAGCGGGGCCGGCCTCGGTGATGCGCTGGTTGCGCTCATTGAACATAGCCTTGATCTTTCCGAAATGGGTTCCGGCGAGGATGGTGTCGCCCACGCGGAGAGTACCGTTCTGAACGAGCACGGTAGCCACGTAGCCGCGGCCTTTGTCGAGCGACGATTCTATGATCGAGCCGGTGGCCTTTCGGTTGGGGTTGGCCTTAAGGTCGAGCATCTCGGCTTCGAGAAGAACTTTTTCCATAAGTTCCTCAACGCCTATGCCTTTCTTGGCCGAAATATCCTGACTCTGATATTTGCCTCCCCAGTCCTCCACGAGGTAATTCATTCCGGCGAGTTCCTCTTTGATTTTGTCGGGATTCGCATGGGGCTTGTCTATCTTGTTGATCGCAAACACGATGGGCACACCTGCGGCCGAAGCGTGATTGATAGCCTCAATGGTCTGGGGCATGACGTTGTCATCGGCAGCCACTATGATGATACAGAGGTCTGTAACCTTCGCTCCGCGGGCACGCATGGCAGTGAAAGCCTCATGACCGGGGGTATCGAGGAAAGTGATGCGCCGGCCGTCGGAGAGCTTCACGTTGTAAGCGCCGATGTGCTGCGTGATGCCGCCCGCCTCGCCGGCAATCACGTTGGCATTGCGGATATAGTCGAGCAGCGAGGTCTTTCCGTGATCCACGTGGCCCATCACCGTCACGATAGGCGGACGGTTTACGAGTTCGTCTTCGGAGTCCTCATCCTGATGGATGGCCTCGACCACCTCGGCGGAAACGTATTCGGTGCGGAAACCGAATTCATCTGCCACAATATTGATTGTCTCTGCGTCGAGGCGCTGGTTGATCGAAACCATAACGCCGAGATTCATACAGGTGGCAATGACGTTGTTGACCGGAACGTTCATCATCGACGCAAGGTCGTTGGCGGTAACGAACTCCGTCAGCTTCAGCACTTTGCTCTCGGCGGCCTCCTGTGCGGCGGCCTCCTGCTGATGGCTCTGGAAGGCCTCGCGCTTCTCCTTGCGCCACTTTGCGCCTTTCTTCTGGCCTTTTTCCTTGCTGGTAAGGCGTGCGAGGGTCTCGCGCACCTGCTTCTGGACATCTTCTTCGTTGACCTCGGTATGCACCGGACGGCGGTCGCGGTTCTTTCCGCCACGGTTGCCTTCACCACGGCGGTTTCCACCGTTATTGTTATTGTTGTTGCCTCCGCCGTTGGAGCCATTGCCTCCGCCATTGGAGCCGGCAGTCTTTTCGATGTCGATTTTCTCTTTACCGCCTATGCGACGGCGTTTCTTGCGGTCGCCCTGCTGCGCCGGGGCGCCGGCACCGGTACGGTTCTGGGCACTGTTGCGCTCATTGCGTTTTTCCTCCTTCGATTTTTTCTTCGGGCGGGTGGTCTGGTTGAGTGTTGAGAGGTCAATCTGGCCAATCACCTTGGGGCCGGTCACGGTGGGGGTGGTGCCGAGAGTAAACACCTCGGTTTCAGTCTTTTCTTCAACTGTCGCGGACGCAGTTTTTTCCTCAGGCTTAACCTCCGGCTCCGGTTTTACGACAGGGGCCGGTTTTGCGGGTTGCGGTTTGGGTTCAGATTTCTCCACCGGAGCTGCAACGGGCGCAGGCTTCTCCTTGGGTTCAGGTGCGGGCGCGGGCTTGGGTTCTGTCTCAGGCTTTTCAGCCGGTTTCACTTCAGGCTCCGGCTTCGGCTCGGGTTTCACCTCCGGCTCGGGTCTGGGTTCCGGTTTCGTGGCGGGAGCCGCCTTTTCCACGGGCGCCTGCTTCACAGGTTCATTGTTTTTGTCGAGATCAATGTGGCCGATCACCCTCGGTCCTGACGGGCGCGAGGTGAGCGGAGTTTCCGCTTTCTTCTCCTCTTCCGCTTTTGCGGGTTCCGGCTTATGGTTACGTCCCGACAGAGCGTCCGACTTTGATTTCTGGGCGCGGTCGGGCTGGAAAGCTTCCACCAGCACACGGTAGGCGCTGTCGTCGAGACGTGTGTTGGGATTGCTTCCGTCGATTGTGATTCCCTTTTTCTGGAGCTGTTCCAGAACCGTGGGAATCGACACGTTGAATTCTTTTGCTGCTTGACTGATTTTAATTCTCGGCATATATGTTTTTTCGGGTGTTTCTTTATGAATAATGAAGACGGCTGCTCAGACTGCTCACTCCTTCTCTTCGTCAGCGGCTTCAGCGGCAGCATCGGTCTCGCCGGCTGCGTTGTCGGCGCTGCTGTCCTCGTCTTCGAATTCGGCCTTGAGGATGGCAATCACGTTGTCGACGGTATCCTCCTCGAGGTCGGTTTTGTCTATGAGTTCCTGGCGCGGGGTGTTGAGAACGTTTTTGGCGGTGATGCAACCGATTTCCTTGAATGTATCGATTACCCAGCCGTCGATTTCATCCTTGAACTCGTCGAGGTAGATGTCTTCGTCGAAGTTCTCGGCGGTATCGCGGTAGACGTCGATCACATAGCCGGTGAGCATCGAAGCCAGCTTGATGTTCAGACCGCCCTTGCCGATTGCGAGCGACACCTCTTCGGGGCGCAGGAATACTTCGGCTTTCTTCTCCTCCTCGTCGAGATGTATGCTCGACACTTTCGCGGGGCTGAGAGCACGCTGTATGAGCAGCGAGGGATTGGCGGTGTAGTTTATAACATCGATGTTCTCGTTGCGCAGCTCGCGCACTATTCCGTGGATACGCGAACCTTTCACGCCCACACAGGCTCCTACGGGGTCAATGCGGTCGTCGTAGCTCTCAACGGCTATCTTGGCGCGTTCGCCGGGAATGCGGGCAACGGCGCGGATGTTGATGAGGCTGTCGCGGATTTCAGGCACCTCGCGCTCGAAAAGACGCTTGAGGAAAAGGTCGCTCGTACGCGAAACTGTTATCTTCGGGTTGTTGTTCTTGTTATCGACGTTGTGTATCACGGCCAGAACGGTGTCGCCTTTGTGGAAATAGTCACCCGGAATCGACTGGTTCTTGGGAAGAAGGAGTTCGTTTTTCTCATCGTCGAGCAGAAGGGTCTCTTTCGACCACATCTGATAGACTTCGCCGGTGACGAGCTCTCCCTCAAGCTCCTTGAATTTGGTGTATACCGCCTCTTTCTGCAGATCGAGAATCTTCGACTGGAGTGTCTGACGGAGATTGAGGATGGCGCGGCGGCCGAAATCGGCGAAGAAAATCTCCTTGGTGTGCTCCTCGCCTATCTCTACATCGGGATCCTCGTCGGCACGGGCGTCGGAGAGAGAAATCTCCAGGTTGGGGTTTTTGACCTCGCCGTCGGGCACCACTTCGAGATTCTGAAAAATCTGAACGTCGCCTTTGTCGGGGTTCATGATTACGTCGAGATTCTCGTCGGTTCCGAACATCTTGGCGAGCACGTTGCGGAACGACTCTTCCAGAACGCTGACCATAGTGGTCTTGTCGATATTTTTAAGTTCCTTGAATTCAGCAAAGCGCTCTACCATATTGGGAGCTTCTTCTTTCTTGGCCATATTATAGTGAGGTTTTTGTATTTTTGATTTAAATGACTGGTCGTCGGTTTATTTGAACTCGAGGCGGTATCTTACCTCTTTCACGTCGGGATAGGCAAACACTTCAGGTATATCTTTCACCACTGGACGTTTCTTGCCCTCCTCACGCACCTTCGTGGCGACAGCCACAGTGAAAGTATCTTCATTCACATCGGTAAGAGTTCCGTGGAGCTTACGGCCGTCGCGGGTCAGCACCTCCACTTCGTTGCCGAGGTTTTTCTCATACTGCCCGAGCACGCGGAAAGGAGCGGTGAGACTCGCCGAACCCACTTCGAGCGAGTAGTTTTCGTCCTGCCGGTCGAGTTCCTCGGCGATACTGCGGCTCACGGCGGCGCAGAAATCAAGATCCACACCGGTCATGGAGTCGAGCTCCACCACTATGTCGTTTGAGCCGGATACGCTTACGGAAACCACAAACGCATCGGTGCCTTCGGTAGCTTTCTCCACGAGCCGCTCAATATCTTTCTTTTCTATCATACGGATTCTACAAACAAAGGAGGGAGCACCAGGCCCCCTCCGTGACTTTAACGCCACAAAGTTACATAATTTTAATGTAATATGCAACCCATGGCTGCGCAATCATGACCCAAAACAAAAATCAGAGCGCTGCACGGCACTCTGATTTTTATTTATTTAGCTTATTTTAATATTATTTATATTATCCTTGAACCATATTCGGAACAGGCCCGTACTGATTGTCGGTTGTCTGGCTCGGAAGAATAAACCAATAAAGGACAATCAGACCACCTACGATGGGAATTAAATTGAGAAGAACCCACCATCCGCTGCGGCCGGTGTCGTGCAGGCGGCGCACCGAAAGGCCGAGGCCGGGAAGGAAGAAAGCCACAAACATTATAATAGAATTAACCGTCTGGCCTGTATCCTCTCCGAACAGAAATCCGCAGATAAACCCGACAATGACCGATGCTATAAGCACGAAAAGCACGAACCACCAGTATTCAGAACGGGATGCGCGACCGTTGAAACAGCAATAATTCGACATGGCTCTCGCCACTGCCTCCTTGAAATCGATTTGACGCTGATACATAAATGAAAATTTTAGGTTTGAAGTATTGGTTGCGTATGCGCCCGAATCACGGCTCATACTCCGCAAATATAAGATAAAACAGGCATTTAAGCAAACAAAAACCGAGTTTTTTCGGAATTTTCGTCGGCAATAGGCGCGAAAACAGTATCCGCGTCCGCTATCTCTTTTACCCTTCCCGGGAGAGTGAATAAAAATCGGTACAGATTTTGAGACGGAAAAATTTTTTCTGTATCTTTGTGCGTGGAAAACCGGCGCGCCGCCGCATCCCGTAACACCACATTAAATTATAGATATAAGTCGTATACCCGACATACCCATACAACTCACGTTTATATGAACTACAGCTTTTTGGATTTTCTGTGTCTGCTTGGAGCGGTCGGACTGTTCCTCTACGGAATGAAAGTAATGAGCGAGGGTCTGCAGAAGGCCGCCGGCGACAGGCTGAGAAACATCCTCTCTGCCATGACCCGAAACCGCTTCACCGGCACACTGACCGGGTTCCTGATCACGGCACTCATTCAGAGCTCCTCGGCATCTACGGTGATGGTGGTGAGCTTCGTCAACGCCGGCCTGATGTCGCTCTCACAGTCGATGGCCGTAATTATGGGCGCTAACGTCGGCACGACTTTCACCGCATGGGTCATCGCCCTCTTCGGATTCAAGGTCAACATATCGGCATTCGTATTGCCGCTCATCGGCCTCTCGGTGCCGCTTCTCTTCACCAAAAACAGCCGCAACAAGTCGATAGGCGAATTCCTGATAGGCTTCGCTTTCCTCTTCATGGGCCTCGACATGATCAGCCGCTACGTGCCCGACCTGCAGAGCAACCCGGAGATGTTCGCATTCCTGCAGCAATACACCTCTATGGGCTTCGGCTCCGTGCTGATTTTCCTCGCCGTGGGCATTCTGCTCACCATGGTCATTCAGTCGAGCGCCGCCACCTTTGCCATCACCCTGATAATGTGCAGCAAAGGCTGGATCGGATTTGATTTGTCATGCGCCCTCGTGCTCGGTTCCAACATCGGAACCACAATCACACCAATCATGGCGTCGATGGGCGGAAATGTTGCTGCGCGCCGAACTGCAATGGGTCATCTCCTGTTCAACCTTCTTGGCACTGTCTGGACTCTCGCCATCTTCTTCCCCTTCGTGAATCTCACCCAGTGGATAACCGAATCTCTCGGTCAGGGCGACCCAACCGCCCTCGCCAAATACGTGAACTACATCGAGGCCAATGATCCTGACACCTACAACCATCTCTTCGACAACTCCCTTCCCGACGGCCATCCCGCACTTGTGAAGATAGCCATGCTGCAGCAGAGCGTTTCGATAGGTCTCTCCATTTTCCATACGGTCTTCAACCTCATCAATCTCTCTATAATGATTTGGTTCACGAATATTTACGTGAAGATAGTTGAACGCCTCGTACCATCCAACAAGAACGAAGACGAGACCTTCCAGCTCAAATTCATATCAGGCGGCATGATGAGCGCCGCCGAGCTCAACATAGCCCAGGCCGAGAAAGAAATCGTGGTCTACGGACAGAGAGTACAGCGTATGATCGGTATGGCTCAGAACATCGTCCATGCCAAAGACAATTCCGAAGATTTCACCCATCAGTTCTCACGCCTCGAAAAATACGAGGAGATTTCCGACCGCATGGAGATAGAAATCGCAAACTACCTCAACAGGTGTTCCGAAGGACGCCTCTCCAACGAAGGCAAGCACCGCATCGCCTCCATGCTCCGGATTGTCAGCGAAATAGAGAGCATCGCCGACTGCTGCTACGGCGTGGCGAAGATTCTTATCCGCAAGCAGGAGAGCCGCGTTAAATTCAACGAGGAAATCTACACCAACGTCGACTCGATGTTTATCGACGTGGAGGCTGCCATGGCCAATATGCTGCTGCTCCTCTCCGACGTTGAGAACGTCCACGAAAAAGACATCATCATCTCCTACAACCGCGAGCGTGAGATCAACAACCTGCGCAACCAGCTCCGTTCGGCCAACGTCGAGAACATCAACGAACGCCACTACGAATATCAGGCCGGAATCTACTACATGGATATAATAGGCAGCCTTGAAAAAACCGGCGACTACATAGTCAACGTAGTCGACGAAATCAAAAACCAGTTCCGCAAGGCAACGGCATGACCCGCCCCACCCTCTGCCTGAGAGCGGAATGTCTCGATATGTTAAAATTGTGTCAAAAAGTCGACACAATGCTGTTACAGTTTACCCATTTTGCATTTATATTGAGTATATTTGCATTAACCAGTTAAACCACTACAACCTTGCCTATTATTTCGTCTGACAAAAATCCTAAGATACTGATAGTTGACCCCGACAGCAATATCACGTCGCTGCTGAGCGAACGGCTCGACGACGACGGTTATGCTGTTTCGGTACAGCTCACGGCTGAACAGGTGCTTTGCATGAGCCTCGACGACGTCAGACTGATAATATCGGAAGTAGCACTCGGCGGCGAAATTGACGGCTTCGAACTGCTCGAACGCCTCCGGGATACACCCTCAACCTCCTTGATTCCGTTTATCTTCTGCACCAACGACGACAGCGAAAACACTCTCATCCGCGGTCTCAATGCCGGCGCCGACGACTTTATCGTAAAGCCATTCTCGCTGCGTATGGTTTCCGCAAGAATCAAGGCTCTTATGCGCCGCTACCACGGCATGGCGTCTGCGGAACATCGCCCGGCGCTGACGATAGAGTACGGCGATCTAATCCTCAACATCGAGAAAAGTTCCGTTACGATCGGAGGGACACCCGTCTCCCTGACTCCGACAGAATTCCAGATTCTCACTCTGCTTATGCGCAACCGCGGCAAACTATTCTCGCGCGACGAAATACAGTCCACTGCATGGGAGGGGCAGTCAGATGTATCGCCACGGGCTGTCGACGTCAACATATCGCGTCTGCGCAAAAAACTTCTGAGCTACGGCTCAAAGATAGTGAACCGCACCGGTTTCGGCTACGGTTTCATGGACTGACACACCCCTGCCATCGCAATGAAAGAACAAGTAATCCTGCCGGCGTCATTCACTCCCGGAATCCTCGAAGCCGGAGTCGACGAAGCCGGACGCGGATGTCTTGCCGGCCCCGTATTCGCCGCCGCCGTAATCCTGCCCGACGGATACTCGCATCCGGGACTCAACGACTCCAAGCAACTTTCCGAGAAGGCACGCACCGAACTCCGGCGTATTATCGAGGCCGACGCCATCGCATGGGCCGTGGGAACGGCCGACAACACAGAAATTGACCGCATCAACATCCTCAACGCCTCGATTCTTGCCATGCACCGTGCCCTGTCCGCCCTGTCGGTAACGCCCGGTGCGGTTATTGTCGACGGCAACCGATTCAAACCGTGGCGTTCCGACGTGCCGTTCACCACATTCGTAAAGGGCGACGGCCGGTTCGCCAACATCGCCGCTGCATCCATACTCGCAAAGACACACCGCGACGAATTCATGGCTGAAGCCGCACTGCAATACCCGGGCTACGGCTGGGAAGTGAACAAGGGATACCCCACCCGCGCTCACCGCGCCGCCATAATGCAACTCGGGGTCACCCCGCTCCATCGGCTCACATTCAAGGGCGCTCAGCCTACCCTCTTCGACTGATTCATCTTAAAACGATCTTTTATTTCATCACCGGCCAGCGGTACTCCCGGAGTTTCTTCTCAAGAGATGCTTCACGGCCGCCTAAATAGCTGTCGCATAGGCGGTGGAATGCCGCGCTGTGGTTCATCTCGCGCAGATGGGCCAGTTCATGGCAGATAATGTATTCGCGCAATTCGCGGGTGAGAAACACGCAATAGACCGAGAGCGCTATCTCACGGCGCGTATTGCACCGCCCCAGGGTCTTCGACCCTTTCGATACAGACCACGCCGAAGGCGCGTCGCCGACCCTCGCCGCTATCGCTTCCGCTTCCGGAAAAAGGATCTCGGGGGCATAAAGTTGCGCAACCTTCAAGAGCATGCGGCTCACATAACCCTGCCCGTCAAGACTTTCTATGTCGATATTCTTTCCAACAAAAATCGCGGGGCCGTCCTTCCCCCTCTGGGCATAAATTTCCGCCGGGCGGTTCAGGGCGTCGGGCAGAATCCTTACGGTGCGCATCCGCTCCGACTCAACCCCTATCACAGCCGGCCGCTCGAACGAAAACAGCCTCTCGCCTGCCGACTTTTTCCCAAGTCTCCTCAGGAGTTCGGGAGCCACACTGTCAACCCACTCGGCCACACGCTTCATGTCCGCACCGGGAGGCACAATCAGCAGCCACCGTCCCTTATGGCGGCGTATTGAGGGCGACGACGATGTCGCACGTACCTGCACGGCAATCTCCCCGAGCACAGGATGACTTCTGATTAACATCTTGTTACCGTTTGCTCATGCCCCAGAGCAGCTTGCTGCGGAGCGTATCGAAAAAGTTATGTCCCTCGCAGTGGATTATGCGGGTAACGAAAGGTGCCCGGGCTATGACTATGCGCTCGTGGGCGGCTAAAGTCACCGTCCGCCCGTCTATGCTCACCCGGTAGCTGTCGCTGCGAGTGTCAACCGAAATCTCAATCACCCTGCTGTCGCTCACCACGAGCGGCCGCATCGTCAGCGAATGGGGTGCGATGGGTGCAATAGACCAGATAGGAGCCGACGGTTCCGCAACCGGGCCGCCGACAGAAAGATTGTAGGCCGTGCTCCCCGTGGGCGTGGCCACAATCAGCCCGTCGCCCTGATAGCTCGCCACCGGCTTGCCGTCGAGTTCGGCGTTGACCGAAATCATATTGGCGCTGTCCTGGCGCAAAACCGCTATCTCATTGAGAGCAAAGGGCCAGTCGGTCATTTCCACGCCAGATGCTGCGGTCACCCACAGCTGCGAACGCTCCTCAACCACATAATCACCCCTGATCAGACGATCCACCATAGCAGGCGCCTCGCCCAGCTGCTCCTCGGCCAGAAAACCGAGGTGTCCGGTGTTGAAGCCCATTATCGGAATCTCCTTGTCGGCCACACAGCGCGCCGTGCGCAGAAGTGTGCCGTCGCCGCCTATGCTGAACGCCGCGTCAGCGTCCCAGTTCTGACCTTCTATGAGCCGGTCTACCGGAATCTCCACCCGCAATGCCCTCGTCAGAGCGTCGTAGAACCGGCGCTCAACGTAGCATTCCACGTCGCCCTTTGTCAGACGCTCGAACAGCAACACTAACCGCCGGAAATCCTCTTCGCCCTGACGGCGCTTACCAAACACGGCTATCCGTAACTTCTTCTCTTTCATGTCTGCAAAAATACAATAATGCTTTCAGAAAACCAAATCCGCGCCCCCGCGGGCGATCTAAAAAAAACGGGCAGTAACCGGCCCCTCAGATTTGCAATTGCAAACCCCACCTTAAGCAATAAGTCGCTATTTTTCAATCACTTGTGGTTTATATATAAATAATGTTGAAATTTCTCTAAAATTTAACTGTTTAGTTATGCAAATTTTTAGTAACTTTACACCGAATTTATACATTATCGCACCCATGGCCGAAGAAACGTACCACATACCCGCCCTCCTGCAGCCGGCAATCGATGCTCTCGACATCCGTCCGGGAGGCATCTACGTCGATGCAACCTACGGCGGAGGCGGACACTCCCGCGCTATCATCGAACATCTCGACGCCGGCTGCGGAGGCCATCTCTATTCTTTCGACCAGGACGACGACGCAGTGTCCCGCGCCACCCCCGACCCGCGCTTCACGATGGTGTATTCCAACTTCCGTTTCATCACCAACTTCATGCGGTACTACGGTGTTGATGCTGTCGACGGCATCCTCGCCGACCTCGGCGTATCCTTCCACCACTTCGACGAGAGCGAACGCGGCTTCTCTTTCCGTTTCGACGGACCACTCGACATGCGCATGAACCGTCACGGCCGCCGTTCTGCCGCTTCTGTCCTCGCCGACGCTTCCGAGGAGCGCCTCGCCGACATTTTCTACCTCTACGGCGAACTCCGCCAGGCGCGATCCATAGCCCGTGCTATCATAGCCGCCCGCAATTCCGGGCATCCCGTCGATACTATCTCCCGGCTCACCGACATCGTCACCCCGCTGCTCGACAGCCGCCGCGCAAAAAAAGAGCTTGCCTGCGTTTTCCAGGCTCTGCGCATAGAAGTTAACGACGAAATGGGTGCCCTCCGGCAGCTCCTGCAGGGCGCCCTCGCCGTACTCCGTCCCGGCGGCCGCCTCGCCGTCATCACCTACCACTCGCTCGAAGACCGGCTCGTGAAAAACTTCATGAAAACCGGAAACTTCGAGGGCAAGGTTGAAAAAGACTTCTACGGACGGCTCCTCGCCCCGATGAAACCGCTCGGCTCGCGCCCCACCGTACCCGACGACGCTGAAATCGCCGCAAATCCCCGCTCGCGCAGCGCCAAACTCCGTGTGGCCGTAAAACTTTAGAAACCAAACAACGTAAACACACCGCAAACACAATGTCAGGCAACCGTTCATCATTCGTCGCACGCCTCTTCAGAGGACAGCTCCTGTCGAGCGATTTTTTCGCCCGCAACTGGCTCCCGGTGCTTATCTCGATCATCGTCATCATGATCTACATCACAAACAAATACGTTTGCCAGACCAACATGGAAAAAATCGCCGCCCTCACCCGTGAACTCGAGGTCGTCGAAAACGAAAAGGCACGCGAGCGCAGCGAATTCATGGGCCGAACCCGCGAAACCTCAATGCAGCAGCTCGTAGACTCGATGCATCTTAATCTCAAAGTCCAGTCTCATCCTCCTTATAAAGTCGCAAAGAAATAGCTATGAAAAAAGACAACAGAAGCAACATTCTTTTCCGCTACGGCCTCATCGTTTTCCTTATCCTCCTTCTCTCGGCCTGTATCGTAGCCAAGCTGGTCGACACGACAGTCCTCTCCGCCGACAAATGGAACGAGAAGGCCCGGGCCGAACTGTCGAAAATCGACACCATTTCACCCACCCGCGGCAACATCCTCGCATCCGACGGCTCCGTTCTCGCCACCAACCTGCGCTTCTACACCGCGCGAATCGACTACCGCAGCGAAAAGTTCGCCATAGATACCTACCGGCGGCAGCTCGACACGATAGCCGACAGTCTCGCGCACTATTTCCCCGTGAAAACCGCCGCGCAGTGGCGCAAACATCTCAGTAAACCACTCGAGGCACCCGCCGAGAAACGGCCTCGCGCCTATAAGCTCATATCCGGACTCTCCCATTCCGACGTTGAGCGCCTGCGCACCCTCCCCTTTTTCAAAATCCGCAACCGCAACCGCAACGGCCTCACTACCGAATCGTATCTCCGGCGCTTCAACCCCTATGGCGACATGGCGCGCCGCAGCATAGGCGGAGTCGGACAGACAAAACAGGTAAAGGAGGTTCACGGCATTTCCGGCCTCGAAAAGGCTCTCGACACTCTTCTCTACGGCGTGGAGGGATACGCCCGCAAAATCGCGCTTACAAAGAAAATCGCCAACTGGACCGACGTACCCGCCACTCCCGGCTTCGACATCGTGACGACCATCGACATCAACATGCAGGACATTGTCGAGAACGAGCTCAACAACGTGCTCGATTCCGTCGACGCCGACTGGGGTGTCGCAGTACTTATGGACGTAAAGACCGGTGATATCAAGGCCATCTCGAACCTTGAGAAAAACCCCTACGGCGACGGCTACATCGAGGCGCTCAACCGCGCCGTAATGGGCTACGAGCCTGGCTCGGTCGTAAAGACCCTCTCGATGATGATTGCAGTAGAAGACGGAATCGTAACCGACCTCAACGAGGTGCTCCCGACAGGCGCCGGATGGGCCTATGCCGGCGGCCGCGCCATAACCGATGCCCACCACTCTGCCTCAATCCGCGTAGGCGACGTCATCGAGCAGTCGTCCAACATCGGAATGGCGCGTATCATAACCCGCCGCTATAACGACGACCCCAACGGCTTCTACCTCCGCGTAAAGAGCCTCGGCTTCCTCGAGCCCATGAACACCGGTATAGCCGGCGAGGTTCCTCCGCGCTTTGACTCCATACCCAACGACCGCGGCGGCCGCATCGCTCTTTCGAGAATGAGCTACGGGTACGCCACCGAGATTCCTCCGCTATATACCCTCGCGCTCTACAACGCCATCGCCAACGACGGTGTGTTCGTGCGCCCGCGCCTTGTCAAGGAAATCCGCGGCGAGGGAGTCGACTCAGTGCTCCCCGTAACCACTATGGGCAACGGACGCGCCTGCTCGGAGCGCACTGCCGCTATCATGCGCGGCATGCTCACCAACGTTGTATGGGGAGACCACGGAACCGGCAAGTTCCTCCGCAACAACACTGTCAGGATTGCCGGAAAGACCGGAACCTGCTATATGATCGAAAAAGGCGCATACAACACTTCAAAGAAGCGCCTCGCCTTCTGCGGATTCTTCCCCGCCGACAAACCCCGCTACTCCTGCGTGGTGCTTACATGCCATCCCAAGCGCAAATTCTTCGGCGCCGCCACAACCAGCGGACAGGTGCTCCGCAACGTAGCCCTCAAGCTCTACTCGCGCGGGATGCTCGGCAATAGTTCAGACTACGTAGCCGATGCCAAGGCCGAACCGTCGCCCCATCGCGCTCCCACTTTCTTCGCCGTTCCTTCCGGCGACCCCTTCGGACGCTTCCGCGCCGAATTCGGAATGCCCGGTGTAAGGCGCGCACTCCGGGCACCCTCCTCCAATATGGCCAAGGGCACCGTGCCCGACGTGAAGGGATTCGGCATCCGCGACGCCATAGTCCGCCTCGAGACCGCCGGTTACGACGTAAGGATTCTCGGCGCAGGCCATGTGGCCTCGCAGTCGCCCGACGCCGGTGTCCGAGCCGCCGGAGGAACTACCGTCACTCTCCGCCTCATCGACTGACCAATATTGTTCTACACTCAGAAACCTGCATATAAAAGTGAAAAAGTTAAGCCAGCTTCTCGACTCAGTCGAGATTGAAAATATGATCGGCAGCGACCTGATCGACATCAGTTCAATAACGGCCGACTCCCGTCAGGCCGCTCCGGGGTGCCTGTTTGTGGCCGTGCGCGGCGTGAGCGTCGACGGCCACAGGTTCATCGACAAGGCGGTCGATGCCGGCGCAACTGCGGTGGTTTGCGAGGAACTTCCGGCTATGCCGTCTTCCGGAGTGACCTACGTCGTAGTTCCATCCTCGGCCGTGGCCCTCGGCGAAATCGCTTCGCAATGGTACGGTAACCCCTCCTCGAAACTCCGCCTCGTGGGTGTGACCGGCACCAACGGCAAAACCACCACCGCCACACTCATCTACGAAATGGCACGCCTTATGGGATTCAAGGCGGGTCTGCTCTCCACAGTGGCAAACTACGTCGACAGCGAATGTATTCCCGCCGACCACACGACCCCTGACCCCATAACCCTCAACTCACTGCTCAGCCGCATGGTCGACGCCGGATGCACCTACGCTGCCATGGAAGTCAGCTCCCATGCAGCCGACCAGCACCGCATTGCCGGCCTGACATTCGCAGGTGCCATCTTCACCAACCTCACCCGCGACCATCTCGACTACCACAAGACAGTCGACAACTATCTCAAGGCTAAAAAGTCGTTTTTCGACGGACTGCCCCCTGCGGCATTCGCGCTCACTAATGCCGACGACAAGGTTGGCGAGGTGATGCTCCAGAATACAATGGCGAAGAAATACACCTACTCGCTCCGTAGCGACGCCGATTTCACCGGAAAAATCATAGAAAGCCGCCTCGACGGAACCCTCCTCTCGCTCAACGGCCACGAGGTCGAACTCCTCTTCACCGGCCGGTTCAACGCCTACAACCTCACCGCTGTCTATGGTGCCTCCATCCTTTTGGGATGGGATCGCGACAGTGTGCTCGTCAACATGAGCCGCCTTGTGCCGGTAGCCGGACGCTTCCAGACATTCCATTCTCCCAAAGGCTATACCGCAGTGGTCGACTATGCCCATACCCCCGACGCCGTCGTCAACGTCATCGCCGCTATCCGCGAGGTAGTGGGGCCGAAAGGCGAAATTATTACAGTGGTAGGCGCAGGCGGCAACCGCGACAAAGGAAAACGCCCCATCATGGCGCGCGAGGCCGCTGCCCACAGCCAGCGCGTGATTCTCACCAGCGACAATCCCCGGTTCGAGAATCCCGACGACATTATCCGCGACATGGATGAGGGTCTCGACGCCGAAATGCGCTCGCGAACACTCCATATCACCGACCGCCGCGAGGCTATCCGCACTGCCGTGGCCCTCGCCTCACCCGGCACAGTGGTTCTCGTTGCCGGCAAGGGACATGAGGACTATATGGAGATCGAAGGCGTCAAGCACCATTTCGACGACCGCGAGATAATCCGTGAAATAATCGAAACCGAACGCTAAGAAATGCTCTACTATCTTTTTGAATACCTTCAGCAGACCGACTTCCCCGGTGCGAGGCTGATGAACTACATCACCTTCCGCTCCGGAGCCGCCTTGCTGCTCTCGCTCTTCATCGCCATTGTGTTCGGGCGCCGTATAATCGACCGGCTGCAGCTCATGCAGGTCGGTGAGATCGTGCGCGACCTCGGACTCGAGGGACAGATGAAGAAAACGGGCACTCCCACAATGGGCGGAATCATAATCATTCTTTCCATCCTCGTGCCGTGCCTGCTCGTGGGAAACCTCTCCAACGTCTACATGCTGCTCATGATCGTGTCGACTCTCTGGCTCGGCACCCTCGGATTTCTCGACGATTATATAAAGGTGGCGCGCCACAACAAAGACGGCCTCAACGGCAAGTTCAAGATTGTAGGGCAGGTCGGTCTCGGTCTTATCGTCGGTCTGACGATGTGGCTCAACCCCTCGATTACAATCCGCGAGAACGTTGAGACCGTCAACGCCGAAAACGGACAGGTGGCGATTACCTACGTGGCTGAAAACGTGAAATCAACCCAGACAACCATCCCATTCGTAAAGAACAACAACTTCGACTACCAGTATCTGACCGAGTGGATGGGCGACAATGCCGAGACAGGCGCATGGATTCTCTTCATTATCGTCACGATTTTCGTAGTAACGGCCACCAGCAACGGAGCCAACCTCACCGACGGCCTCGACGGCCTCTGTGCGGGCACCTCGGCTATAATCTGCGTGGCCCTCGCCATTATGGCGTATCTCGGAGGTAATATCATCTACTCCCACTACCTTAATATAATGTATATTCCGGGCAGCGAGGAACTCGTGGTGTTCATGAGTGCCTTCATCGGCGCACTCATCGGCTTCCTCTGGTACAATGCATATCCCGCCCAGGTATTCATGGGCGACACCGGCTCGCTTACAATCGGAGGCATTATCGCGGTGTTCGCACTCCTCATCCACAAGGAACTGCTTATCCCCATCCTCTGCGCAATTTTCTTCGTGGAGGATCTTTCGGTAATGCTTCAGGTTGCTTATTTCAAATACACCAAAAAGCGCACCGGAACCGGTCGGCGAGTGTTTAAGATGACTCCCCTCCACCATCATTACCAGAAACCGGGCAACAGCGGCATCGACGCTCTCATCCAGTATCCCCTCGCCGCAATACCCGAATCTAAAATCGTGACCCGTTTCTGGATCGTAGGTATTTTCCTCGCTGTAATAACATTCGTAACACTTAAGATAAGATAATCCGAATCATGCAAAAGAAAAAACTCGTCGTGCTTGGAGCAGGCGAAAGCGGCGTGGGCGCCGCAATTCTCGGCAAAGAAAAAGGCTGGGACGTTTTCGTTTCCGACTACGGAACAATCGCGCCCGGTTACCGCGAGATTCTCGACCGCGAGAACATAGAATGGGAAAACGGAACCCACACCATGGACCGTATCCTCGCCGCCGACGAAATCGTGAAATCCCCCGGAATCGCTCCGACTGCGCCGGTCATGAAGGCTGTGGCAGAGGCCGGTATCCCCGTGATTTCAGAAATTGAGTTCGCCGGTCGCTACACCGACGCTAAAATGATTTGCATTACCGGCTCTAACGGCAAAACCACCACCACTCTTCTCACATACCATATTCTTAAGGACGCCGGCGTAAACGTCGGGCTCGCCGGAAACGTTGGCAAAAGCCTTGCTCTACAAGTGGCCCGCGATCCCCACGACGTCTACGTCATCGAGCTCTCGAGTTTCCAGCTTGAAAACATGTACCGTTTCCGCGCCAACGTGGCCGTGATTCTCAACATCACCCCCGACCACCTCGACCGCTACGACTACAAGATGCAGAACTACATCAACGCCAAATTCCGCATTCTCAACAATATGACTCCCGAGGACGCCTTCATATACTGGCAGGACGACCCCGTTATCGCGAAGCAACTCGAACACTTCGCCACCGAGGCTACCCGCTACCCCTTCTCCGAGCATCAGGAACCGGGCGCCCACGCTTACGTCGACGACGAGAGCGAACTCGTGATCGACACCCCCGAAACGTCGCTCAACATGCCCCGCGCCGAACTCTCGCTCAACGGCCTCCACAATCTCTACAACTCCATGGCCGCCGCCCTCTCGGCAAGCCTTCTCGACATACGCCGCGACGACATACGCCGCGCCCTGTCCGACTTCCGCGGCGTAGAGCACCGCCTCGAGTACGTCGACACAATCAGCGGCGTGCGCTACATCAACGATTCAAAGGCCACGAACGTGAATTCATGCTGGTATGCCCTCGAATCCGCCCGTCCCGGCACAATCCTCATACTCGGCGGAAAGGACAAAGGCAACGACTACTCCGAAATCCTCCCGCTCGTCCGCGAAAAAGTGAAGGCAATCGTCTGCATGGGCAAGGACAACACAAAAATACTCGAGTTTTTCAAGGATGTCGTGCCCCTTTCCGACACCCACTCCGTGACCGACGCCGTGGCCGAGTGCGCACGCATAGCCTCCGAAGGCGACACCGTGCTCCTCTCGCCCTGCTGCGCCAGCTTCGACCTCTTCTCCTCCTACGAAGACCGCGGCCGCAAATTCAAGGACGCCGTCCGTGCCCTCAAAAACAAATAACCTGCATATTAATCTCTTATCTCTTTCTCAAAAGTGGAAACCACAGTCGACACCAACGTCCGCGACGCCGAGCGCGTTCCCGCCGCCGTAGCTCGCTCCGACAAGCACATCTGGGGCATTTTCATCGCCCTCTGCATCATATCCGTCATAGAACTCTACAGCGCATCCTCGCGCGAGGTGTCGAGTTCTTCCATCGGTGTGATCGGGCCAGTTGTGCGTCACCTCATAATGCTACTCGGCGGCGCCTTCCTCGTCTGGCTACTCTCGCGCCGCCATTACCGCGACTTCATCCCTCTTACCTTCGCTTTTGCCCTGATAAGCGTCGTGATGATGGTCTACGTGATGTTTTTCGGCGACATCGTCAACGGCGCGCGCCGCTCACTGACAATCCTCGGAATAGGCATTTACCCGGCTGAGATGGTGAAACTATCTTCGGTGCTGCTCGTGGCGCTCGTGATGACATGGAACCAGAACCCCAAGGACATAGGAATCACCCCTACGGGCGTGAAGCTGTCGGCTTTCGTGGTGCTCATTTTCTCCGGACTGCTTATAAAACAAGGTCTTACCAACACTCTCCTGCTCATTGCCATAAGCTACTCCATGATGATAATCGGAGGTGTGAAAATCCGCCACATGGTCATCGTGACGCTCGTTTACGGCGCATGCGGCGGCGCTTTCCTCTTCCTGCTTTCCAAGGATGACGGCGACAAAGCCGGCGACATCGCCGCCGGGCCGCAGACCGAACAGCTCGACGGCAAACCCAAAGCAAGTCCAAGCCGTTTCGACACCTGGATTGCCCGGCTCGAACGCTTTTCCGACGACAGCAAGCCCAAATATGAAATGCCTATCGAGGCCAAAAACCGTCAGGAAATGTATTCCTATATGGCTCAGGCCAACGGCAGGGTGTTCGGTGTGTTTCCCGGAAACTCACGCGAGGCCTCGCGCCTGCCCCTGGCGTTCTCTGACTACATCTACGCCATCATCGTGGAGGAAATGGGTCTCGTGGGCGGTCTGGTTGTGCTCGTGCTCTACCTCTGGCTGCTCGGACGCGCCGCAGGTATCGCTTCGCGCTGCAACCGCACTTATCCTGCGCTGCTCGTCATGGGCATGTCGGTGCTCATTGCCTTTCAGGCGCTCTTCCACATGGCTATCGTCACCGGCGTATTCCCCGTATCAGGCCAGCCTTTGCCCCTGATTTCCAAGGGCGGAACCTCGATTGTGGTCACCGCCATAGCGTTCGGCATCATGCTCAGCGTTTCGCGTACCGCCACACGTCAGGGCAACAAAAAACAGGAAATACGTGAGGAAATCGAGGCGCTTCCCGAGCAGCTGCGCGACGAAAATCCCATGAAACTGTGAACATTTTCTCATTTTAAGATATTTTATTTGAGACATCCATCATTATGACAGATAAGAAACAGCTTAAAGTGCTTATAAGCGGCGGAGGCACCGGCGGTCACATATTTCCCGCCATCTCGATAGCCAACGCACTCCGGCGCATAAATCCGGAAACCGACATTCTCTTCGTGGGCGCCGAAGGACGCATGGAGATGGAGAGGGTACCCGCGGCCGGTTACCGCATCGAAGCGCTTCCCGTGGCCGGTTTCGACCGGAAACGGCTCTGGCGGAACTTCAAAGTACTCTGGAAGCTGTGCAAATCAATGATAAAGGCACGGAGCATAATGTCGGATTTTAACCCCGACATCGCAATCGGCGTTGGCGGCTATGCCTCCGGCCCAATGCTACGCGAGGCCCAGCGCCGCGGAATTCCCACCCTGCTGCAGGAACAGAATTCCTACCCCGGCGTCACCAACAAGATTCTGTCGAAAAAAGCTTCCGCAATCTGCGTGGCCTACGACGGCACCGAGCGCTTTTTCCCCGCCGACAAAATCGTGAAGACCGGCAATCCCGTCCGCGCCGGCCTCGGCGAAATCACCCTGACTCAGGAGGAAGCCAAAAAGGAACTCGGATTCGACCCTTCGCGCCCTCTCGTTCTCGTAGTGGGCGGCAGCCTCGGCGCCGGAACAGTCAACCGCAGCATCCGCCGCATAGTCCATCAGGGACTTCCCGAAGGAGCGCAGCTTCTGTGGCAGACCGGAAAATTCTACATCGACGAGTATAAGAACGACGCACCCGGAAACTCCGAGGTGAAAATCATGCCTTTCATATCGCGCATGGATCTCGCCTACCGCGCAGCCGATCTCGTGATTTCCCGCGCCGGAGCAGGCACAATCTCCGAACTTCAGAATCTCGGAAAAGCAACCGTGCTGATCCCCTCACCCAACGTGGCCGAGGATCATCAGCGTAAAAACGCCCAGGCACTCGCCGACCGCGGCGCCGCTGTAATGGTGCTCGACGCCGACGCCGAACGCGACCTCCCGGATACCGTCGCTTCTCTTCTCTCCGACCCCGCAGCCCTCAGCGCCCTCAGCGCCAATATCTCCGCTATGGCCCTGCGCGGCGCCGACGACCGCATCGCCTCTATCGTTTACGACATAATCAACAGAGAGAAATGAAACACAATCCCGATTCTGTAAAAAACATATATTTCGTCGGCGCCGGCGGTATCGGCATGGCGGCCCTCGAACGCTATTTCCTCTCCAAAGGGAAACTCGTGGCCGGCTACGACCGCACTCCCTCCGAACTCACCGCCGCCCTTCAGGCCGAAGGTGTCGACATCACCTTCTCCGACGACCCCGAAACCATTCCGGCTCCATTCCGCAACCCGGATACCACTCTGGTGGTCTACACCCCCGCCGTCCCCGACTCGATGCCGATTCTCGGATGGTTCCGCGACGGCGGCTTCGAGGTGGTGAAACGCGCCGAGGTGCTCGGACTCGTCACCCGCGGCTCGCGCAGCATCTGCATAGCCGGAACCCACGGCAAGACTACCACCTCGTCGATGGTGGCTCACATCCTCAACAGCGGTACTATCGGCTGCAACGCCTTCATAGGCGGCGTGATGAAAAACTACGGCTCCAATTTCCTGCTCTGCCCCTCGTCGCCTTTCTCCGTTATAGAAGCCGACGAATTCGACCGCTCCTTCCACCATCTCACGCCGACCGTGGCCGTCATCACCGCCACCGACCCCGACCATCTCGACATCTACGGTACCGAGGAGGCTTATCTTGAAAGCTTCGCGCACTTCACCGAACTTATTCAGCCCGGCGGATACCTTATACTCCACGAGGATCTCAAACTCAAGCCCCGTCCCGCCGAGGGTGTCACCGTACTCAAATACTCGCGCGACAAAGGCGACTTCCACGCCTCCTACATCCGCCGTGACGACGGCGCCATCACCTTCGACATTGTGACTCCCCGCGGTGTTATCCGCAACGTGAATCTCGGAGTACCGGTGGAAGTAAACATCGAAAACGCTGTTGCTGCAGCCGCAGCCCTCACCGTAACATCCGCTTTCGACCCCGATACCATCCGCGAGGCTATATCTTCCTACAGTGGAATCAAACGCCGCTTCGAAACCTGGTACCGCGACCCGTTTCCCGGCGGACGTGTGATTATCGACGACTACGCCCACCATCCCGAGGAAATCCGCAACGCCATCGCATCAGTGCGCGCCCTCTATCCCGGCCGGCATCTGACCGTGGCGTTCCAGCCGCATCTCTATACCCGTACCCGCGACTTCGCACCGCAGTTTGCCGACGCTCTGTCAGCCGCCGACACCCTCATTCTGACAGACCTTTACCCGGCCCGCGAAGCGCCGATTCCCGGTGTAAGTTCAGAACTGATTTTTAACAATGTTAAATGCGACGACAAAGTGATGATTTCCAAAGAAAATTTGACGGAAACACTAAAAAATCGTAACTTTGACATCCTGTTGACAATGGGAGCCGGCGATCTGGTGAATTTCCTCCCCGAAGTGGTCGAAATGGCCCGACACACCGCTTCTGACTCCAACAACTGATACCTCCATGACAAAGACTCTGCGCATAATCTGCTCGCTGCTGCTGATCGCCTACATCGTCGTAGCCACCGCCATGACGATGCGCGACTCAGCGTCGGAGCGTTGCCGCGGCATCCGCATCGAGGTTCGCGACAATTCCGCCGCCAAATTCGTAACAGCCGCCGAACTCTCGCGCGAACTCGACTCTCTCCCCGCCGTTGCCGCCGGACTGCCCATGAGCGAAATCAACACACAGAAACTGCGCCGCCGGCTCATGGATATCGACAAAATCGAAGACGTCAGCGTGGTCACGCTTACCGACGGCACGATTCTCATTAAAGCCACCCCCATAATCCCCGTGGCGAGAATTTTCGACGGCGACCGTTCATACTACATCAACCGTGCCGGAAAGCGGGTGGTGGCCTCGGCGAGATACCATAGCGACGTCCCCGTAATAGAGGGGCGCTTCGAGCTGACCGACACCATGTTCACTCCTCTCTCGCTCCTGCCGCTCATCGACTATATCGAAAACGACTCCGTCTGGCGCAATTTCATAACGATGGTGAAAGTCGACACTCCGCGCGACATCATCCTCGTACCCACAATCCGCGAGCACGTGATAAACATCGGCGCTCCCACGGATCTCTCCGCCAAATTCTCCCGCCTCCGCCGGTTTTATACCGAGGTACTTCCCGTGCGCGGCTGGGAGAAATACGATACCGTCTGCGTGAAATGGAACGGCCAGGTCGTGGCCACGCGCCGTAAAAAGGAAGTGGCGCCGGCTCCGATGGCCGATTTCGACGACGAAGGAGCAGTCGACACCGGCACCATGCTCGCTGGCGAAGGAGTGGCCCCCGGTCAGACACAACCGGGCCGGAAAGCTCACTCCGAAAAGCCCATTCCCGCTGCCAGAAAATCGGAAAGCCCCGCCGACCCCGGAAAAAGCGCCACCTCAGGCTCCACTGAAAAGAAAATTAGCTAAACCAACACTGTCCCCCTCCCATGGAAGAAGAAAAATATATCGTGGCTCTCGAAGTAGGGAGCTCTAAAATAAAAGGCGCGGTCGGAGTGGTCGACCCCGCCGGAACTCTCACCGTAAAGGCCGTAGAGGAAGAGAAACTCGTCGACAGCGTCCGCTACGGCTGCGTGCGTAACGTCGCTGAAGTGTCGCGCGCCATCCGCGCCATAATCGACCGACTCGAATTGCGCGAGTCGCCCCGGAAAATCGAAGGCGTCTACCTCGCAGTGGGCGGCCGCTCGCTCCTGTCGTCGGTTATCGACGTGGAGCGCCGCCTCCCCACCGAAATGGAAATCACCGGCGAGATGATCGACGATATATTCAGCGAAGCCCTCTCGCAGCCGCTCCACGAGCGCGCTGTAATCGACGTGACTCCCCGGGAGTTCCGTGTGAACGGCTCGCCGGCCAACCGCCCCGTGGGCAACTACGGCAGTTCCATCGTGGCGTCGCTTAACCTCATAAGCTGCCGCGCACAGCTCATCAACAATCTGCGCCTCGTGGTGGAAGACAGGCTGCACCTCAAAATCCGCGACGTTTTCGTGCGACAGCTCATTGAGGGGGATCTCGTGCTGAGCAACGACGAGAAGCGCCTCGGGTGCATGCTCGTTGATTTCGGCGCTGAAACCACCACCGTATCCATCTACAAGAACGGCGCCCTGCAGTATCTGCAGACAATTCCACTGGGATCGCGCAACATCACCATCGACATCACCTCGCTCAACCACCTCGAGGAACGCGCCGAAGAGCTGAAGATTTCCGGCGGCAACGCCCTCACGGGCGCCGATTCCGCCCAGAATCCCACCGCGGCATTCTCCGGCTCCGATTTCACGGAAATAAACCACTACGTGGCCGCCCGCGCAGGCGAAATCATAGCCAATATCAATGAGCAGATGAACCTTGCCGGATTCAAGCCCGAGACTCTTCCCGCAGGAATCATCGTGGTGGGTCAGGGCGCACGCCTCAACGGCTTTAACCGCCGCCTCGAGAAAATGACCAAGACGAAAGTCCGCGTCGGCATGCCCGGCGGACGCATCCGGCTTGCCGACAGCCACATTCAGCCCGGCGATGCCGTCGACGTCATTTCCCTGCTCGCAGCCGCAAGCCGCGACGCAGCAGAGTGTACGTCGCGCCCCGCAGTGCAGCAGCCGGTCATCATGGAGCAGCCCGAAGTGGTTCCGGAAGTAGCCGCCACTGTCGTGGAAGAACCGGCCGCCCATAAGTCGCAGCCCACGCAGCCCGTACAGCCCGTACAGCCCGTACAGCCCGTGGCACCGTCGTTCGGCTACGAACCTGTAAAACCACGGCCCGAGCAACAGTCCGAGCCTAAAGAGGAACCGAAACCGAAGCCAAAGCCTAAGACTCCCGGCCTCGGAACCCGAATTCTCAACTCATTCCGCGACCGCATCTCCGACCTCTTCACAGAACCCGACGAGGACGAATAATAAATTTCCATAAACATCCACACCATTCCGGTATAATCTGAAATATAATGGACAACAATCAGCAAAACATCTACGATACCTCCGCATTCCAGAGTGAAGAGGAGGCAACGCCCGTAATAATCAAAGCCATCGGTGTTGGCGGCGGAGGCAACAATGCCGTAAACCACATGTATAAGGAAGGAATCAAACGGGTTTCCTTCGTCAACATCAACACCGACCGCCAGGCGCTCCGGAATTCCTGCGTGCCCGTCACACTTCAGATTGGCGACGGCCTCGGGGCTGGCAACAAGCCCGAAAAGGCCACCGCTTTCGCCGAAGACAGCGCCGATGAAATCGCCGCACTCTTCGACGACGACACCAAGATGGTGTTCATAACCGCCGGCATGGGCGGCGGAACGGGAACCGGAGCCGCTCCCGTGGTGGCCCGGATAGCCAAGGAGCGCGGACTGCTCACCATAGGCATTGTAACCATACCTTTTCTCTTCGAAGGTCAGAAAAAAATCAAGAAAGCAATTGCCGGAGCCGACGAGATGGCAAAATACGTCGACGCGCTGCTTGTGATCAACAACGAGCGCCTGACTGAGATATACGGTGACCTCGATTTCGTCAACGCTTTCGGCAAAGCCGACGACACCCTCTCAATCGCCGCACGCTCCATATCTGAAATCATCACCTGCGACGGTCACATCAACCTCGACTTCAACGACGTCGACACCACACTCCGCGACGGCGGAGCAGCCATCATCTCCACCGGCTTCGGCGAAGGCGAACACCGCGTGACTATGGCCATCGAGGAAGCCCTCAAGTCGCCTCTGCTCAAAAACCGCGATATTCTCGGCTCTAAGAAACTGCTGTTCAACCTCTACTTCTCACGCGACGCAGAGCAAGCCTTCACCATCAACGAGACCAACGAAATCACCGACTTCATCAGCCGCATCAACCCCGACGTGGACGTGATCTGGGGTGTAGGATTCGACGAAACGCTCGGCAACAAGGTGAAAATGACCATCCTCGCCGCCGGTTTCGACGTAACTATCTCAGACGAGGAGGAGGAAATCATACGCTCCAAGCGTCCCCAGCCGCGTCAGCCTTTCGTTTCGCCCGTCACCCCTCCCGCACCGGAGGCCCGCACGGCCGTCGACGGAAAAAATATACCCGACAACCGCCTCGACGCCGAGTACGGCGACAACATAGCCTCGCGAAGCTACATCGTGCTTGGTGCCAACCAGCTCGACGACGATGCCATCTGCGACACCCTCGAGCGCACACCCACCTATCGCCGCGAACGCCGTATAGTGGAGGAAATCCGCTCGCGGTCGCTCAACCCGCGCCCGGGCGTACAGCACGATCCACGCAGCTCGCGTACCGTGGACTTCGGCTGAACCGCGGTCTGCTCCCCCACCACAGAAGCGCCTTTGCGGCGCTTCTGCTTTTCTCCTCTGCCCACTGAAAAACTTACTGCCCTAATACCTAATCATCAATGGAAAATCAACTGTTCTGGATAGTGCCCGCGGCCTCTGTTGTGGCACTTCTGCTTGCCTGGTATTTCTACCGCCAGATGATGCGCGAGAGCGAAGGTACGCCTCTCATGCAGAAAATCGCCTCCTACGTCCGTAAAGGAGCAATGTCGTACCTCCGTCAGCAATACAAGATTGTGGGTCTGGTATTCCTCGGCCTCGTGGTTCTCTTCGCCATAATGGCCTACGGCTTCCAGCTGCAGAACCCGTGGGTTCCCATAGCATTCCTCACCGGCGGATTCTTCTCCGGCCTCTCCGGATTTCTCGGCATGAAGACAGCCACCTACGCCTCGGCCCGCACCGCCAACGCCGCCAGAGGCTCGCTAAACGCCGGTCTGCGTGTGGCATTCCGCAGCGGCGCCGTGATGGGACTCGTGGTGGTCGGACTGGGTCTGTTCGACATATCGTTCTGGTATCTGATCCTCGACTGGTTCGTGCCGGCCGACGCCGCCACCCCCACCGCCAAACTCTGCATGATCACCACCACCATGCTCACCTTCGGCATGGGCGCCAGCACCCAGGCACTCTTCGCCCGCGTAGGCGGCGGCATCTACACCAAGGCTGCCGACGTAGGCGCTGACCTCGTGGGCAAAGTAGAAGCCGGAATACCGGAGGATGACCCCCGCAACCCCGCCACCATCGCCGACAACGTGGGCGATAACGTGGGCGACGTGGCCGGCATGGGCGCCGACCTCTACGAGAGCTACTGCGGCTCGATTCTCGCCACCGCCGCCCTCGGCGCGGCCGCCTATATGACCTCGGCCGACACCGCCATGCAGTTCAAGGCCGTGCTCGCCCCGATGCTCATAGCCGCTGTAGGCATAATCCTGTCCATCATAGGCATTTTCGCCGTAAAGACCAACGAGAATGCCTCGATAAAGGATCTGCTCGGCTCGCTCTCGCTCGGCACCAACCTCAGCTCGGTTCTCATTGTGGGCGCCACGTTCCTCATACTGTGGCTTCTGCAACTCAACAACTGGGTCAACATCTCGCTCGCTGTCGTTATCGGTCTTCTCGTAGGCATCGTCATAGGCAGATCGACCGAATATTACACCTCGCAGTCCTACACTCCAACAAAGAAACTCGCCGAGAGCGGGAAAACCGGCCCCGCCACTGTAATCATCTCCGGAGTCGGTCTCGGCATGGTGTCGACCGCCGTTCCCGTGCTCGCCGTTGTAGTGGGCATCATCCTCTCCTACTGGCTCGCCTCCGGTTTTGACTTCACCAACGTGTCGATGGGTCTCTACGGCATCGGCATCGCCGCCGTAGGCATGCTCTCGACCCTTGGAATCACCCTCGCCACCGACGCCTACGGTCCCATCGCCGACAATGCCGGCGGCAACGCCGAAATGAGCGGACTGGGCGAGGAAGTGCGCCGCCGCACCGATGCCCTCGACTCGCTCGGCAACACCACCGCCGCCACCGGAAAGGGCTTCGCCATTGGCTCCGCCGCCCTCACCGGTCTCGCCCTCCTCGCTTCCTACATCGAAGAAATCCGCATCGGCCTCGGGCGCCTCGGTCAGACAGCAATCTCCATCGGCGACATGACAAAGCCCATTAACGAAGCCACCTTCACCGACTTCATGACTTACTACGACGTCAATCTGATGAACCCTAAAGTGCTCTCCGGCATGTTTATCGGCGCAATGATGGCATTCCTTTTCTGCGGCCTTACAATGAACGCCGTAGGCCGCGCCGCCGCACACATGGTTGAGGAAGTGCGCCGCCAGTTCCGCGAAATAAAAGGTATTCTTACCGGCGAAGCCGAACCCGACTACGCACGCTGCGTCCAGATTTCCACCCTCGGTGCCCAGCGCGAAATGGTGTTCCCCTCGCTGCTGGCAATCATCGCCCCGATTCTCACCGGACTTATTTTCGGTGTGCCCGGAGTGATCGGTCTCCTCGTGGGAGGCCTCTCGGCCGGCTTCGTGCTCGCCATTTTCATGGCCAACGCCGGCGGAGCGTGGGACAATGCCAAGAAATACGTCGAGGAAGGCAACTTCGGCGGCAAAGGCAGCGAAGTCCACAAAGCTACCGTAGTAGGCGACACGGTGGGCGATCCCTTCAAGGACACATCGGGCCCGTCGCTCAACATTCTCATCAAACTCATGTCGATGGTTGCCATCGTAATGGCCGGACTCACCGTGAGCTGGTCGCTCTTCTGAGATGGTCAGAACACCGGGAATTAGTAGGGGCGCTATATTTAGCGCCCGCCGAATCAAAAGCATTTCCCACCCGGGGGAGATAAATTGCATGGACACCGCGGGCGCTAAATATAGCGCCCCTACCGGTTGCCGGATGATTATTTTAATAAAATACTGAAAATGAAAAAATATCTTATAACCCTGGGCGCCGCTATGATTGCCTTCGCTGCGGCGGCGCAACCCGCGCAGTTCACCAAGCCGGTGATACCCGCCGACCCCGCTCTCGAAGCCAAAGTAGAGAAGACCCTCGCCCGCATGACCCTCGAGGAGAAAATCGGCCAGATGACCGAAATCCAGCTCGACGTTATAGGCAGGATGACTCCCGAAGGCAACTTCGAGCTGGTTGAGAGCAAGATGGACACCGTGTTCGGCATCTACAAAGTCGGCTCCATCCTCAACGCGCCTTACTCCGTATGTCTCGACGCCAGGACATGGAACACCGTGATAGGCGGCATCCAGAAGTATTCGATGAAACATCTGGGCATACCCTGCATCTACGGACTCGACCAGAACCACGGAACCACCTATACCCGCGACGGCGTCCTCTTTCCCCAGCCGCTCAACATGGGCGCCACGTTCAACACGGATCTCGTGCGCCGCGGAGCTGAAATAACGGCTTACCAGACCCGTGCGTCAGACTGCCCCTGGGTCTACAACCCGACTCTCGACCTCGCGCGCGATCCACGCTGGCCCCGCTTCTGGGAGAACTACGGCGAGGATGTGCTCGTTAATGCCGTGATGGGCGCTACGGCCGTACGCGGCTATCAGGGCGACGACCCCAACCACCTCGGCCCCCTCAACGTGGCGACCTCGGTGAAGCATTACCTCGGGTATGGCTCACCGTTCTCCGGCAAAGACCGCACTCCGGCATATCTCTCCGAATCCGACCTGCGCGAAAAATATTTCGCGCCCTTCCTCGCCGCGCTTAAAGCCGGCGCGCTGACAATAATGGTCAACTCCTCGTCGATAAACGGCGAACCGGTCCATGCCTCCTCCCGTCTTCTCACCAAGTGGCTCAAGGATGAACTCGGATGGGACGGAATGATAGTGACCGACTGGGCCGACATCAACAACCTCTACACCCGCGAGAAGGTTGCCGCCGACAAGAAGGAGGCAATCGCACTCGCAATCAACGCAGGCATCGACATGGCCATGGAGCCGTACAACGTCGACTACTGCACCATACTCCGCGAACTCGTTGAGGAGGGAACCGTGTCCATGAGCCGCATCGACGACGCCGCACGCCGCGTTATCCGCCTCAAGTACCGCCTGGGACTCTTCGACCGGCCCGACACCTGGCTCAAGAACTATCCCGAGTTCAACTCGCCTGAATTTGCCGCCGAAGCCACCGAAGCGGCTGTTGAATCCATGGTGCTTCTGAAGAATGACCACGGGCTCCTTCCGCTCGCCGAGGGCACAAAGATACTCGTCACCGGCCCTAACGCCAACTCCATGCGCAGTCTCAACGGCGGCTGGTCGTACACCTGGCAGGGACATCTCGCCGACAGCTATACTGAAGACAAGAATACCATTCAGGAGGCTCTGACCGCCCGGTTCGGCGCCGGTAACGTGACCTTCATACCCGGCCTGAGCTATGACCCGACAGGATTCTACGACAAGGTTGAACCCGACCGCGAGAGCGAAGCCCTGTTTGCCGCCGAAAGCGCCGACGTAATCATTGTCTGCATAGGCGAAAACTCCTACTGCGAGACTCCCGGCAACCTCACCGACCTCAACATCAATCCTCTCCAGAGCGAATACGTGAAGAAACTCGCCGCAACGGGCAAACCGATTGTGCTCGTGCTCAACGAAGGCCGTCCGCGCATCATTTCCGGTATCGAGCCGCTCGCACAGGCTGTTATAGATATCATGCTCCCGTCGAACTACGGCGGCGACGCCCTGGCCATGCTTATTGCCGGCGACCGCAACTTCTCGGGCAAACTGCCCTTCACCTACCCCCGCGAAATCAACTCACTCGTAACCTACGACTATAAGGTAAGCGAGGAAGTGGGCAAAATGGAAGGCGTCTACGACTACGACGCCCGCGTAAACGTACAGTGGCCTTTCGGCTACGGCAAGAGCTACACTACCTTCTCATACTCGAATCTCCGCGCCGACAAGGCAGAATTCACCGCCGCCGACATGCTTACCTTTACGGTTGACGTGGCCAACACCGGCAACGTGACAGGCAAGGAAGCCGTATTGCTCTACAGCAGCGACCTCGTGGCATCGCTCGTTCCCGACAACAAGCGCCTGCGCGCATTTACTAAAATCGAGCTTAAGCCGGGAGAGACAAAGACCGTCAGTCTGACAATCCCGGCCTCCGATCTCGCCTTTGTAGGATCCGACGGCAAATGGCGCCTCGAAAAGGGTGATTTCCGCATCACCGTGGCCGACGAGAGCATACCTCTCCGCTGCACCGCAACGCATCTCTATCCCGATCCCAATATCTGACAAAGATATAATGCACTGACATCCAGGCAGGGGCGCTGTATCCGCTATACAGCGCCCCTGCCTGCCTTCAGACTGTTGATAAGAGATCAGAGCGCGGGCGGGTGATTTTTTGCTTTTTGGCATTTATTTATTATCTTTGTTGTCTTACAATCAGCTTATGGATCATTATATAGTATCCGCGAGAAAGTACCGTCCGGCTACATTTGCGTCGGTGGTGGGACAGAAAGCTCTTACCGCCACGCTTAAGAACGCCATAGCCACGGGACGTCTGGCACACAGTTATCTTTTCTGCGGCTCACGGGGTGTGGGAAAGACCTCGTGCGCCCGAATTTTTGCGAAAACAATCAACTGCGAGAACATCACCCCTGATGGAGAGGCCTGCAACGAGTGCGAGAGCTGCCGGTCGTTCAACGAAGGCAACTCGCTCAACATAATAGAACTCGATGCGGCTTCCAACAACGGCGTCGACGACATCCGCCAGCTTGTGGAGCAGGTTCAGATTCCGCCTTCACGGGGGCAGTACCGCGTGTTTATTGTGGATGAGGTTCACATGCTGTCGGCTGCGGCGTTCAACGCCTTTCTGAAGACGCTCGAGGAGCCGCCGAGCTACGTGATTTTCATTCTCGCCACCACGGAGAAGCATAAAATCATCCCGACTATACTTTCGCGCTGCCAGATCTACGATTTCAACCGCATTTCGATCCGCGACATAATAGACCATCTGGCCTACGTGGCGAAAAGCGAAGGTATGACCGCCGAACCGGCGGCGCTCAACGTGATAGCCCGCAAGGCCGACGGCGCCATGCGCGACGCGCTGTCGATCTTCGACCAGGTTGCCGCCTCGTCGAGAGGCAACATAACCTTTCAGGCTACAATCGACAATCTCAACGTACTGGATTTCCATTACTACAACCGTTTGCTCGAGGCTTTTCTTGCGGGCGACGTACTGCAGTCGTGGATGATCTACAAGGAGATACGCGACCGCGGTTTCGACTCTCATTTCTTCATAAACGGCCTTGCCGACTACATGCGCGACCTGATGGTTGCGCGCGATCCGGCCACGATAGTGCTTCTGGAAGCCGACGACGAGGCGCGGGCCGAAATGGCTGCGACCGCGGGAAAGTGTCAGCCGGCGTTCATACTCAAGGCTATGAGCCTATGCAACGAGGCGGATCTGAACTACCGTACGGCTGCCAACAAGCAATTCCTGACAGAGCTTACGCTCGCCAAGATATGCCAATCAGCCGGCCCCTCCCCCAGTAACGGCGGCAACGGAGAGGGGCAGTTGAAACCGATTGCTGCCCGCCAGGCGCCGGAAAGCGCGCCTGCGCCCGCTCCACAGCAGCCACAGGCCGCTCCGCAGGCTGCTCCT